>Ga0316206_1000240_pt1 | contig 94718 bp, 36 predicted proteins | sample 6monthpyrite_MG_FD_204942 | JGI IMG/M metagenome (GOLD analysis project Ga0316206, IMG submission 204942) | Microbial mat bacterial communities from mineral coupon in-situ incubated in ocean water Damariscotta River, Maine, United States -... | ecosystem: Environmental > Aquatic > Marine >...
TAAATAGTTTTACAAATGAGCTCGATGCATCAACATTTTCACAGTTTCAATCAGATACCTTTTACAATTTATTAGTTAATAGTAAGTCAATCAATACAAATTGTGAACTGACACAGCAAGTAGAGAGGTTTATTGATTCATTGGAGTTTAAAGGCATTAGTAAGCTATCTAAAGATGAAACTCTTCATCAATGCAAAGAGCTAGTAGAGTACTTTAAAAAATATCATAATAATTCGTTATTAAACAGAATAAGGTTAGTGCATGAAGGGATTAAACAATATGGATTTAAGAATAACCCATATATTGAGATGTATATGAATCGATTGTTTATACCCAATGACAGGTTGATATTGGGACATGCCAGGGTTTTTTGTGAGTTTTCTGGTTTTAATCCAACGGTTAGTGTTAGAAATGAAAAAGGGTATAATTTATGTCTCGATATGATTGAATAATCACATGTACTTTCAAGGTGCACTGTCAGCAATAACACAGCATCATATGAATGATATTAATTAAGTATATAGACATATAATATATTGTTTTCAATTTTGATTGAGGACAATATAGGGGCCATTCTATGAGGCGTAAAATAAACAAAATAAATACATGTCTATCAAAAATTGAGTATAATTGATAATAAATCTATAATGAATAAAAGAAGAAATATTCGAATATTTTATAGTGAATTTATGTTCACTAAAATAATACGTCCATATTGGGTGGTTAAAGTGATTTATATTATTTGAAATAGTTGATAGGTAAATTGGTCTATTTAAATATAAATAACTTATAGTATTGAGCCACATAAAAATATGTTTATCTAATAGAAGTGTATATCAATTTTGTTAATAACTGTAAATATAAGTTGAAATTATTATTATTTTTAAAATAAATAAATAAATATTGGGGCGATAATGAATAACAGTAATGAAAGAGTAAAAGTGTTTGACGATGTGTTTGAACAAGATCTTTTTTTGAAAATATCTAATTATGTAAAAAGCTTGGAGTATAAAGAATTAACTGGCGACGTATCATATAATGATAGCGCGGAGAATCCATCACAGGCGGAAAGAGGATGTATATTACCTGCTTTACCTATAGATAATCTACTTCCGGCAGAGCTTATAAATAGTCCAATTATGAATGAAATTCCGCTGCATCCTACAGGAACACCACTGGATTCGGTTGTTGAAATGGTAGACAGAAACGTAAAGAGTTGCGAAGATATTATTGGAACTAAAGGAAAAGATTGGGTAGCAGTAGTCTGTACGCCTTATAATTATAAATCTGGGGAAAGATTGGCATGGCATACAGACAGTGAAATATATTCCGGTGCATTTATATTATATGCACATGAAAATTGGGATATAGAATGGGGAGGTGAATTATTATATTCAAATGTAAATGCAAGTGATATTTTCAACCCAAATACAAAAGTGGATGCGGAGAAAAAATTGAAAAGACTTGAGCAAGGGAAATATATAAATCCGCTTCCTAACAGACTAGTTGTAATAGGTGCGGGAACACCTCATAAAGTTTCAAATGTTACACTATCAGCAGAAGATAATATGAGAGTTTCAGTTGCTGGGTTCTTTATTACGCCTAAGGGGCTTGATAAATTTATTCCACAGATATTAGATAATGTTAACTGAATATATGATTTGATTTAAAATGGTTCAATATTTTGTATAATATATATTTTATTAAGAGTTCCACTAATTTAGATAGTTGAAAGTGAGGTTAATATGATGAGTTTTATAGTTGTTGTTATGATTATTTCTGCAGTGTTTGGTTTGTTATCTATGGGTATTGCAAAAAAGAAGGGCCTTAATGATGTATTTTGGTTGGTTATGGGCTTGGCGCTTGGTCCTATTGCATTGGTTTTAGTGTCCCTCAAGAAGAATGATGGGAATTGAAATATATCTCTTGATTTCATAGTGGTCTATTTCAGGATACAAGCGTGATAATATACATAAAACTAACTAATATTTTTCTAATAACAATTTATTATATGATTTTATCTTTAAGTATAGTTATTAGCCTGGCATTTAATCGACTGCTAAATATTATGGTTCTTATTATTCGAAGGATAAAGATTATACTTAATCAATGTGACAATTATATTAACCGCGTAATTATATATTGTACATATCAAATAATCTATGCTGTAACTGAATATTAAAAAATATGATATATAGTATAAAATTAATGTTCTCATTGCTTAGATAGAAAAGCACATGTTAATTGAATACGGATATATTTCAGTAACTATTCTAATCATTGTTGAATTGTAAATGCGTAAAAAGAAAAGAACTTATACTTATTCTCAGGTTGTAAAACTAAGGAAGATATATTACAAACAAATGTTAAGTGAGTTTTTGGTAAAGTACAAGCATGTTGTAATCATATTAGCAACATTTTTCCCGTTCTTAACCGTAGATATGCTAGCTGCACCAGTGCTTGATGTTGTGTTAACTACACATAGCTATAATATAGAATTATTCTATTTAGTTTTTATGCAGCTTGCTGCCCTTATTTGGGTGCTTGTTCAAGGTGATGCAGTTACAGGGAAGCCGTATGTCCAATATTTTAAATCATTACCTATAAAAAAAAGTATTTTATATATTATTGATATTCGCATATTAATTACAGCAAATTTGTTATTCTGGGTTGTATTTATGCTTGCTTTAGCTGCTGCTCCATATGAGCAACTGAAAGTGTTTGAAATAATAGTTTTTTTCATTCGATTGCTAATTATGGGTATGTTAATACTTGTATTGCAAGTGCAATGGATTAATAAAGTGTACTATTTTCCCGTTATATTGCTGATAATTGATTTATTATTTATTTATTCAAGCTCTATGAATGATATATATACAATGATAATTTCTGTTGTCTTCTTATACACCTTAACATTTTTCTTAAAACCGATAACTGAATACAAATTATTTGAATTCAATTTATCTAATAAGGTTCTATGAAACTTACAGCATCGATAGTAAGTGTTTACTTGGGTTTGATTTTCAAAGAGCATTTGCTAAATGTTATAATAAGGATTCTGGCTTGTTCATTGTTTCTTGTTATAGGAGGAATATCTATTGTTATGGGGGATAGAAACGATGTTATTATGGTGTATATGCATGTGATTTTAGGTGTTGTAAGTGTGGTGGTTTCGGGGGTTTACACATTGTTAAAGAAAATGCATGCATCTGTATCCCCATATGTATTATCGTTACCTGTGACTGTTGCTGACTGGAGGTTATTCGATATATTATTTGTTCTTGTGTTTTATGCTGTTCTTATTTCTCCTTTCTTGTTATATATGTTGTTATATAGGTACTTATTAACATGGCAAGTTATTTTGGCGTTGTCTATACAGATAATAAATTTACTTATGCTTTATTTTTCCCATAACTATTTTCGAAAGAATTCAGCTTTAGCTTCTATTTTAATAAATTCTTTTTTAACCGCTTTTTCTATAGTCTATTTGTCTTAAACTTATAACTATGTTTATACAACCTACAAAAGGAGAGCGCATTGTTAAAAATAGTTAATTTATACAAAAACTATGGTGATAATGTAATTTTGGATAACTACAATTACGAATTTGAGTTTGGCAGTTATGCAATAATTGGTGCAAATGGAGTTGGTAAGTCAACTTTGTTATCTATACTAGCCGGTATAGAAAAGCCAGATAGTGGATATATTTTTATAGACGGAGTATGTTTAGGTATAAATTCATATGAAGCGAAAAAAAAATTGGGATATGTACCTGATAAAACTTATATTTATCCTTTTCTTACAGGCAAATGTTTTTTACAGCTTATTATGGATATAAAGAATGCTGATGATAGAAATAATGTTCTTTCACTTCAAAAGCTATTCAAATTGGATGATTTTTTAAATGTTCAATTTAGTGAAATGTCGCTAGGCACTCAAAGAAAATTTATGATAACTGCCGCATTTATTGGTAACCCAAAAATTATACTTATGGATGAGCCTACTAATGGACTGGATTTTGAATCAAATTCAGTTTTAGTTGATTTGGTTATTGATTATTCAAAAAATAATGTAGTTATATTTTCAACACATGATAAATCATTTATTGAGGAAACTAAATCCAATACTGTCAAATTACAACCATCTAAAGACTAGTGCTATCATAATCATGATTAATAATATTTATATTGTGTTTTTATGAAAAATATATCGTGCTCAACGTAAACAGAGCTCCTAATAATAGCCCATTCTTGCCTACTTATGTTATAGTGCTTATTCATAATTTTAACTATCATAATAAAATTAAATTGATATATACGTTCATATCTAAAAGGATCTTGTATGAATAATGAAAAAGAACATAAAAAAATGATGCATGGTTATGAAATATATACTAAATATTTTATACGCACTTCTTCAAATCAGCATTTTTTAAAATACCTGGCTGATTTATTATATGATTCTATTAAGTATCAATTTTTGCACTACTATTTTCTGCATGTGCCAAAATGGAGAGTGCTCTTACGATCGTTTAGTAAAACTCGTACGCTTCCTGATTTTGCGATGGTTGGACCCATGAAAAGTGCAACTAGCGATTTGAGCAACCATTTGTTACTTCACCCAAACATTATGCCACCACTTGCAAAAGAAATATGGTCAGTTGATCCTGAGTCTTGGAGACCATACTATCCAACATTAAATAATAAAAATTTGACTATAAAGAATAAAGGTACTGCTAGATGTGGATATTTTACTCCTATGATGCACAACACACAGCTAATTGAAAATTATCATAGGAGTGTTCCTGACGCTAAAATAATCATAACTTTGAGAGACCCTGTATATCGAGCTTTTTCTCATTGGAAATGGGATATCTTACACGGTAGAAAAATTCTAGGAACTAATTTGATAGATAAAATGCCTCGTTATAGTAATTTTTTAGAATATATAAATCATTCTATAGGTTATTTCCCTAATATCGTTGAATCTTATGCAGGTGCCCCTATGCTGCAGACAGGGATATATCATAAATCAGTCGAATTATGGATTAATCAGTTTGGGAAAGATAATGTTTTAATCTTAGATGCAAGTGAGTATTTTTTAGACCGACAAATAGTGTTGACACGCATACAGGAATTTTTAAATTTACCACATATAGAGATACCTGAATATACTTCGAAAGTAAATGAAAACCCAATAGTAAGTACACCATTAAGCGATGAGGCGGCATCGTTATTATCTTCATTTTATCGTCCATATAATGAAAAGCTATATGAATTAATAGGTAAGGATTTTGGGTGGAGAAATGTTTGATTAGAGGAATGATGAATAAGCTAATTTGTCTACTCCATAGATGATCTGGCCAAGCAAATTGCAATATCCCGTGAAGCAACTTTTTTTATTACAGCCATTTTGTAATATCCCCATTTATAACCGAAGTTAAAAGTAGAGGTTATGCCATTTGCAGTAATTGTCTGGGCGGTATCCCACCAATTGCTGAATGAGGGCGTCAGGGCTTCAGGTTTCTCTCGTTTTATTCTGCGCTTAGGTTTGGTGCGTAAGTTTAACGCCAGCTCAAGATAGAAACGGTATACACGCTTGTGATTCCAGCCAAAGCCTTTGATGTTGCGAAGATATAAAAAGCATAAATCAAAACCCCGGGGTTTATGTGTGGCGGTTAAACGCAATAACCAGTCAGCTATTTCTGCATTTTCATCACTTAATTTAACTTGCTAGCGATAACAGGTTTCACTGATAAAAAATACGTCGCAAACAAGTCGAATACTTGTGCTGTATTGTGTGCGGCTATACTGGTCAAGTCCAACCACGATTATTAGTATGCAGCCTCTCAAGGTTGTAATACCTCATATAAGCCGCCACATCTTTTCTCATTTGCTCACGTGTAGGTTTGAGCAATTTTAAATATCCAGTCGTGCTTTAGATTGCCGAAAAAACGTTCGACCACCGCGTTATCCCAACATGTACCGATATCGCCCATACTGGAGCGCGCGCTATATAGGTCATCAATAACTTCTGATATCATTTGCTGGCGTACTGTGATCCAAGATCACTATTAGGCGGTTGCCTTAAGTTATAAGCCATTATCATCACCTTGTAGATCAAGTCGGTTGTCATGCTTTTGCTGATGTATCAACCCCGATCCGACGTGAATATAAATCCATGACAATGGCTAAATACATCCAGGCTTCACCGGTTTTTAAATAGGGGATATCACCTATTTAAATCTGGTTGGGCGCAATCGGATTAAAATTCTGGTTGAGTAAATTAAGTGCAACCGCATCACGATGGTTTCTTTTCGTCGTAACTTTGTAGGCAGCATGTTGGCAAACTACCAGGTTGAGCTTTGACATTAAGTTGCGCACTCTGCTGTATCGGCCAATTGTAAAGCCTTCTTCGCGTAGTTTTTCATCATTTCGTGAGAGTCTAATCTGTCCCGGCTGCGCTTAAATAACGCCTTCATGCGCCGATAAAGATGCAATATTTCAGAGCTAATCAGCTTACCTGGCTGGGTATTCAAGTCATAGTATGCTGATGTACTGACTTGCATTACTCGGCATAAAACAACAACGGAATAATCACCTGATTTATCTCTTATGAAATCAAACTTTACTTCATTTATTTCGCGAGGAGGGCATGATCTTTCTTAAAATTTCTTTCTTCATACGCAAATTTTTATTTTCTTTACGTAGTCGCTTGAGCTCTTCGCGCTCATCGACGGATAATGTTTTTCCTTCAAGCTGAGATTCTACTTGCTCTTTTCAGCGATACAGCATATTACTGGCTAATCTTAATGATTTAGCGGCCTTGGGCGCTGAATAATCTTGTTCTTTAACCAGCGCTATCGCTTCGTTTCTGTAGTGAGCTAATTATTGAGCGAACTTTATATTGATATCATATATTACTCGTGGGAATTTTTCCTATATGTGATTATGAACTGAATTAATCCTTGCACCATAAGAGATCAATGCTCTGTTTATTATGTATTAAGAAGATAAAAATTTAAATATTCCTAAAAAAGTGTGACTGAGGTTTAAGTTTGGAATACTTATGTTTATTTCCAAATAAGTTTTTGATATATTTAGCGCGTTAGGATAATAATCTTATCATCTTAGTTTAAACTAATTCATCGAAGTTTATTCTATATGCTTGATGGTATTTTGATAAGAAATGTTATTTTGCTCTTATAGAGTGTGCTATAGTATTCACAAAATTTTATTACTCTTGTCATTAAGTTGTAATGTAATTATCACATTTTTCTTTAAACTGTGATTTATATAGTGAACGCATAATAAAATGTTAAAATATAAAGGAGTGTTACATGAGCGTAACTCAAGAAGATGACAATAGGGCTTACAAAGTGGTTCTTAACCACGAAGAACAATTTTCAATATGGTTTGAAGACCGTCCAAATCCATTGGGCTGGACAGATGCAGGAAAATCTGGCTCAAAAGCTGAGTGTCTAGAATATATAAATGAAGTCTGGACAGACATGAGGCCTTTGAGTTTGCGAAAGGAAATGGAAAAAACCGCATAAACTTAGACTTAATCTATATAACATACATACATTAATTTGTGCTTAGAATTCTTAGGTAGGAAATTTGGTGTCTTATAAGGTAGCTATTATAGATCTTGCTGCTGATGTTATAAAATAAATTAATGGATTATATTTATGAATAATTGGATTGCTAAGTCGGCACTTATATCAGAAGCCCCTGTTCGCTTGTTTTGTTTGCCATATGCGGGCGGAAGTGCCCAATTATATTCTAACTGGAATCAATTTCTTTCTCCTTTTATTCAAGTGTGCCCTATTCATTTGCCAGGGCGCGGTGTACGTATTAAAGAAAAGCCATACCATAATCTTGAGATGCTTGTTGATGCAATAGTGGAAGGTATTTATATGGAAATAGACCGACCTTATGCGTTTTTCGGGCATAGTATGGGAGGTCTATTAAGCTTTGAAGTTGTTCGTGCCTTATTAAACAAAGGGTTATTTGAACCAATACATTTATTTGTATCTGCTCATAGAGCACCTCAATGTGAATTGAAAAGAGACCAATTGCATAATTTGCCTGACGTTGAATTCAAAAATAGTTTGGCAACATTAAATGGAACACCAGAGGAACTATTAAACAATATAGAGTTGATGAATTTGTTGATGCCAGCAATTCGAGCTGATTTTTCCGTGTGTGAGAATTACATGCATAAATATAGTGGTGGGCCTTTTTCATTTCCTATAACTGCTTTTAAGGGCCTACAAGATGAATATTTTAGCCAACAAGAAATAGAAGCTTGGAATGTGCATACCAATAATTTATTTGATGTTCATCTTCTACCGGGTGATCACTTTTATATTCATCATCAGCAAAAATCAGTATTAAATATTATTGAAAGAAAATTGCAGTTAACTATGTCAATGATTGCTTAAAAATACTGTGATCCAAAAATATATTATACCTATGGGTAAATGTTAGGTGCGAAAATGCTAAAGAATTATATATTTATTATCTTAGTGATTGTCTTTACTCTAAATGGGTGTTCATCAGAACCAGTACGTCCAATTAATTTAAAAAATGATGATTATAGCTATGCTAAAAAATACTTGTCTTGGATGATTAACAATGAAATGCAAAAGCATAATGTTAAGGGCTTAAGTATTGCTATAGTCGATGGCGAAAGAATTGTGTGGTCAGAAGGGTTTGGTTATGCGAACGTCAATAATAATGTATTAGCAACATCAGATACGATTTATCATATTGGATCCATTTCTAAAATATTTACCGCAGTCGAAATAATGAAGTTGGTTGATGAAAAGAAAATAAATCTTGATGATTCTGTTAGTAAATATATAGAAAATTATTTTTTAAATACACGATTTTCTAGTGATAGACATATGACAATTCGTGATATTTTGACGCATCATTCTGGATTGCCTTCAAATCATCTGAGGGGAATGTGGAGTGATAACCCTGGTAGTTTAGATAACTATATTAATGATATACAAAAAGATGAGTTAACGATAAAGCCTGGTGAGATGTATCGTTATTCAAATGTGGGTTATGGTGTCCTGGGATATTTAATAGAGAAAATAAGACATGATAAATATGAATCTGTTCTTGATACTGATGTTTTTAAAACGTTGAGAATGAATAGCTCTTCAATTGGTAGAGGTAATAGTAACTCAGAAAATTTTTCTAAAGGATATCGAAATCAGGAAGAGGTATCTGTACCAGGACTTAGAGAACTATCTGCTGGTGGTATCACTTCTAGTGTTAATGATATGGCGCGTTTTGTGCGGTATATCATTAATGATAATGATGAGGTAAGTCATAAAATCTTGAGTCCTGACGCTCTTAAATTAATGTTTAGACCGCAATATGACAAATTACAGCTAGATTTCGGCCATGAAATTGGACTGGCCTGGATGCTCTCTGGTCTATCAGTAAATGGCTCTGATAGGGTTGCGTGGCATAACGGTGGTTACCCTCCTTACCAGGCACACTTATCTGTTTTGCCAAATGAAAAATTAGGCGTCATTATTCTTTCCAACACTGATAGTGCCTCAAAATTTATCACTCAAGTGGGTGAAAAGGCATTACAAATATTGTTCGACATGAAAACAGGTGAGAGACATTTAGTAGATAATAAACAATCTACACAGGGAAATCATGTGACAGTGGAAAAAACACGACTGGAAGAACTAGCTGGAAAATATGTAGCTTTTCAACAAATAGTCCCAATAAATGCAGATGTCGAAAAGTTAAAGATAAATATCTGGGGAACTGAATTAGACCTGATTTCTATAGATAATAAAACATTTATGCCACAAAAATCAATTTTGGGATTGTTTTCAATTGCGATACCTGATTTGTCACTTGAATTTAACAATATAAATGATAAGTCTATAGCCGTTCTTCGTGGTTTTCCTGCACCTATACCCTTTGAAAAGATTACAGAGTACTCGATACCAGACTCATGGCGTTCACGGTTGGGCTCATATATAACTGTGAATCCAACTAATGAATTAACATTTAATGATTTTCATCTAATAGAAGAAGATGGTTTATTAGTAGTTAAAACAACATTACATAGTAGTTATACACCTAATAATGACTTAATGATTACAATAGCATTAAATCCATTATCTGATACTGAAGCATTAATTGTGGGTCTGGGTTTAGGTGAGGGTGATGTTATTAATGTCGAACAGAATAATGGTCAGGAGCAACTTTATTATTCCGGATTTTTATTTGAAAAATTACATTAACATGTAAACTACTTTAGCATTTGGATAATATGGAGATATGACTAGTATATCCAGGCTGTAATAGGGAAGTATAGATTTGGAATACAAGTTTAAAATATATTATTTTAATGTTTATTCTTAAATTAGAGCTGGATTAGTGAAATATATATTTTTTTATTGATCAAGTATTTGAAAATACTCATAACTATAAACTAATACGAATGGAATTAATATGCACGCTAAAAACCTTACGTTATCGCAACTATTACTGAGTGTTTCTACTGTATATCCAGATGCAGGTATCATCTATGCGCAGGGAGATGATGTTGATAAATTCAAAACATATTCTTCTTTGTTTGATCAAGCAACTGAAGCATTAGCTGAATTACAATCACGTGATGTAAAACCTGGCGATAAACTAATAAGCCAGGTAGATTCAAGCGAACATCTAATTATTATGTTTTGGGCGTGTATTCTTGGTGGAATTGTTCCCGTTTTGTTACCAAAAGTACCTGCATGGAGTCGTGATACTGAAACAAAAAGGAAATTTTTAGCTGTTTGGGAAGTTTTAAATAAACCAGCTGTTTGCGTAGGTGCCGGACAAGCAGATGAATTGTACGCACAACTACAAACTCAAAATTTACCAGATTTTCAATTGATCGAATTATTTGGACTCAATAAAACAGATATAACAGCAAAGTACCATACTGCATCAATTGATGATCTCGCATATTTACAATTCTCATCGGGATCTACTGGAACACCAAAGGGTGTTCGCCTAACGCATAGAAATCTAATATGTAATACCAGAGATATTATTACAGCTGCAAAACTTTGTACTGATGATATAACTCTAAGCTGGATGCCGTATTTTCACGATATGGGGCTTATTGGCTTTCATCTGGTACCTCTATACTTAGGTATCAATCAGGTTAAACTTGAACCAGGGCAATTTATTAGTAATCCATTTCTTTGGTTAAGAAAAATTAACCAATATAGAGCCAGTCTTATTGGAAGTCCAAATTTCGGGTTACAACAAGTCGTTAATAAAGTTTCTGAAGATGAGTTGTTAAAAATTGACTTATCATGCGTAAAGCTACTTTACAATGGTGCTGAGCCCATCTCTACAATTACAATGAATCAGTTTATTGAAAAACTTGCTGTTGCAAAATTTCCTGCAACGGCAATGTTTCCCGTTTACGGTATGGCTGAAGCCTGTCTTGCAGTAACATTTAGCCCTGTTAATCAAGAGCCCATTATTCATAAATTAGATCGCCAGGCATTTATGCAAAATAAAGTTTTGCTTGCTAATGAAGCTTCAGAACAAATATTAGAATATGTTGATGTCGGATACCCACTCCCATCTGTTGAAGTAAAAATCACTAATGAATTAAATGACACATTGGGTGATGGTTTACTCGGTGAAATTTATATACGTGGAGATAACGTAACAGAAGGTTATGAAGGAAATAATGAAGCAAATAAAGAGTTAATTACTAGCGATGGATGGTTAAAAACAGGGGATCTTGGTTTCTTTTCTAACGGACGACTAACTGTAACTGGTCGATCAAGGGATGTTGTGATTATCAATGGGCAAAATGTAATGGCCCATGATATTGAAGAATCGATAATTGATAAATGTGGCTTAAAAGCAGGATTAATCGCAGCTTCTGGTGTTTATGACTCTAATGAAGGTAGTGAAAAAGTAATTATATTTATAGCGACGCGTAAAAAGAAATTGTTGTGGGAATGGTTGCTTGAGATTTGGGAGACAGCTCAAAATTATCTTAGAATTCCTATTACATATGTAATTCCTGTTAAAAATATACCTAAAACAACCAGTGGTAAACTACAAAGATACCAATTACTAAATGATTATAAAAATGGTCTTTTTAAAAATGAGGTAAATGAATTTTCTGAACGTGTTAAGCACTTAAATACTAGTCTAGAACGAGAGTTACCACAAAACCAATGGGAAGAAATGGTGCTGTCAATTTGGGAAAATGTATTGAAAAAACCCAAAGATAAAATTGGTGTGACAGATGCGTTTATGAGTATTGGTGGTAGTTCTGTAAAGGCAGTTGAAATGCTAACGCAGATTGAGAAAAGAGCGGGTAATAAATATGGATACGATATTTTAATTCAGTGTAAGACCATTCGTGAAATTGCTGATTATATCACTGAACATAACAGAGAGACTTTATTTACAGATAATAATACACACGATAGCAATACTTCTAAAGCAGTACCCAAAGAAAAGTTTATAAAAGAAAATGAGTCTAAAATCGCTATCATAGGTATGTCAGGTAAATTTCCAGGCGCTTCAAATCTTGACGAATACTGGAATAACTTATTGACAGGCAAGGATTCGATAAGTGATGTTACATGGGAAATGGAAGGTAATAGCTCTAGAAAGTACTATTTAGGTGCATTGGATGACCTTGATTGCTTTGCTGCTGATTTCTTTGGCATTTCCAATGAAGAAGCACAAATCATGGATCCACAACAGCGCATGGCTTTAGAAATAGCTTATCAGACATTAGAGGATGGTGGGTACACTGGCGAAAGAATATTAACTAAAGATACAGGTGTTTATCTGGGGGCCAGCTATAACAGTTTTATGGAACAAGTAGTAACCACGCTAAATAAAGATAATGAAAGAGAGGATGTAAATCAATTTGCTTTAACAGGGAATATGTTGAATATGGTAGCAGCAAGGATTTCACATGTTCTTGATTTGAAAGGGCCAGCCCTAGCAATAGATACCGCATGTTCATCATCATTAGTAGCATTACATTATGCCTGTAATGATCTACTACTTGGTAATTGTGATTTGGCACTAGCAGGTGGCGTTAACGTATTGTTAACACCAACTATTCATGAGCTTTTTTCTAAAACGGGTGCTCTTTCCAAAGATGGCAAGTGTAAGGTATTTGATAAGGATGCCGATGGCATTGTTCCAGGAGAAGGTGTTGGAATGGTGCTGCTTAAGCCATTGAATGCTGCTCTGAAAGATGGAGATCGTATTGCAGGTATTATAGAGACTGTAACTGTCAATAATGATGGTAAATCAATAGGCATTATGGCACCAAACCCTGAGGGACAGGAAAGAGTTTTGAACTCTGCATTTTCTAAAGCAGGTATTCAGCCTTCAGATATCGGTTATGTAGAAGCACATGGTACTGGTACAGCACTTGGTGATCCAATTGAAGTAAGAGCTTTAAGTAAGGTTTTTGGTGTTCAAAACGAAAGTCAAAATATTTGTCATATCGGTTCTGTTAAATCCAATATTGGACATTTGTTTTCGGCAGCAGGAATTGCAGGCTTAATTAAAGTTCTTATGGCTATTCGCCATGAGAAGTTACCTCCGAGTTTACATTATAAATCTGCACATCCACATATTAATTTTGATAAGAGTTCTTTTTCGCCATTGAATGAAATAATGGCGTGGAAAAAAGGAGAAAAAACACGATATGCAAGTATAAGTTCGTTTGGTTTTGGTGGTACTAACGCGCATATGATTATACGTGAGCCTTTGGAAAATATGCAACGCTCTAATCCAGATAGTGCTTGTGGTCATTTATTGGCAATTTCTGCAAGAAAGACCTGTGAACTAGATTCATTAGTTAAGAAGGCTATTCAACACATAAAATGCAACACTTCTGTCAATATATCTGATCTTTGTTTCAGTTGGAATTCAGGTCGACAGAATTTTAGCCATAGATGTTTTGCACTGGGACGTACACCGATAGAACTGGCTGAGAATCTCGAATCAAATATAAAAATAAACACTGAAGGATCTATTAAAACAAATAGAAAAACAAAAAGAAAAATCGCATTTTTGTTGAGCGGTCAGGGTAGTCAATATGCAGGTATGGCTCACCGGCTATACACACTGCACCCTGTGTTTAAAAGTATTGTTGATGAGTGCTGTGTTATAGCAAATAAGTATCTATCGGATAATATAGAGATAAAAAGTTACCTTATTGAAGCAGTCGATAAAACAAAAAGTGATAAGCCGTTACTAAATACAGAGGCAATTCAACCATCTATTTTTATTCTTGAATATGCTATAGCAAAATATTTTATTAGTATAGGTATAAAACCATCTATTCTAATAGGCCATAGTCTGGGTGAATATGTTGCAGCGTGTATTTCTGGTGTATTCAGCCTGGATGACGCGCTTCGAGTCGTAATTCGACGTGCTCAGTTAATGCAAGGCATGGAAATGGGCGCTATGTTAGCTGTAGGTTTAACAGAAGTTAAAATAAATAAATATTTATCTAATTATGCTGGCAAATTAAGCATCGCCGCAGTTAACACAAACAACCAATGCGTAATTTCAGGCCCATTTTCTGATATTGATAGATTCAAGGCAGAATTAGCACGTGACCAGGTTGGGTTTTATCAATTACCTGTTTCTCATGCATTCCACTCATCCATGATGAAACCAATGATTGATTCATTTAAGAAGGTTTTATCTACAGTTGCTTTAAAACCAGCTCGTATCCCTGTTGTTTCAAATGTCACTGGTGAAATGATTGGAAAAAATCATCAAAATATTGATTACTGGCTAGAACATATACTTAAACCAGTACGTTTTTATGACAGTGTTAATACCTTAATAAAACAGGATATTAATTACTATCTTGAAGTTGGTCCAGGGTCTGTTTTAAGTGATATGGTTCAAAAACAGCTTAAAGAATCTGATATGACAGCAACAGTTTTACATGTATTAAATAAAAAGGATGTAAATAACGACAAGAGATTCTTGAACACAATTGGGACGATATGGCAACATGGTTGGTCAATTAATTGGTTAGTACTAGAAAAGGAAAATGATCCAAGGATAATAGAATTGCCACAATACCCATTAGTTAGGGAGCGTTATTCAATACATACCAGAATGCAGCGTAAAATAATTGGCAAACGCTGTAACAGTAAACCAATATATCCCACTGACTCGAATCAAATAGTAAAAGAATCAAGAAATAAATGGTTATCTACGGGCAGGAACCCAATTGACTGGTTCTATCAAGTTGAGTGGAAGGTGGTAAAACATGAAAAAATTGATAATAAAAATCTTAATCCACTCATAGATAGTTGGATTATTTTTAGTGAACAATGTTTATCAAATGATGCGCTTGAAAAACACATAGAAAGGTTTAATGGAAAATTAGTAAACGTTTTTTGGGGTAGTGAGTTTAGTAAACTTAATGAGCATCAATATATAGTTAATCCTGATATTGAGGATGATTTTTATAAATTGTGGGATTATCTTAAAAAAGATAATATTGTTCCTCAAAGCGTAATATATAATGCGGTTTCTGATATAACAAGTGAAATAAAATTTTATCAGGATGTATTAAAACGAGTTGGAGGATTCTTTTTATTAGCTAAATCAATAGTAAAATATTTTTCTAATACCGATGTAAATCTCACTATAGTAACGAAAAACACACAGGCAATTAATACAACTGATAAAGTAATTGACCCAGTCGGAGCTGCAATTTGGGGATGTGCTAAATCACTCTCTATGGAGTCCTCAAGAGTTAAGTTAAAATGTATTGATGTAGATGTATTAAGATTTGATGATAAAACTGCAAGTACTATTTTTGAAGAAAGTGTGATTATAGATGAAGAGAATCAACGTTTTATTGCGTTACGAAATCATGTTCGCTACATTCAATATATTGACAGCGTTAAAAGCAATATTATTAAGCACAATAATTACAAATTTATTGAAAATGGTGTTTATCTAATTACTGGTGGGTTAGGGGGTATTGGATTTTCTATAGCCTCTTATTTGGTGAAGCAATTTAAGGCCAAGGTTATATTGCTAACTAGAAAAAGCTTTCCAGAGACGTCCAACTGGAAAGAGTATATTGATAATAATCCAGATGATATAAGTACGATAAATCAGATACAAAAATTGCAGGAATTAAAAAAAATAAGTACTGATATATATGTAAAAACAGTTGATATTACATATGAGAATCATGTCGAGAGATTGCAAGCATGGTTGCTTACAAAATTTAAAAAATTAAATGGTGTGATTCATGCTGCTGGTCTGTTAAATGACAAACGCATTAAAGATATGGGTACAAATGATTTCTTTGATGTTCTTAAACCTAAAATGCATGGATTAGATTATTTATATCGTTATACAAAAAATCTAAATCCTGACATACATATTTTATTCTCATCTGTGGTCGGTATTACTGGAAATATTGGCCAGTCAAATCATTCGGCTGCAAATAGTTTTGAGGATTCATTCGGGCATTGGTTAAATGCTAATGGCCAGAAAGCAGTGGTTATAAACTGGGGTTTTTGGGGAGATACTGGAGTTGTTGCAGATAAATTTCACATTGACTTTTTAGCAAAACAAAAAGTTTACTCAATGCCAGCTGATGATGCAATAAACGCACTTCAGCATGCACTTAGTTTAGGTGTTAGTCATTGCATTGTTGCAAATCTCGGCTTGGGATTTTTTGCAGGATATGGTCACTGTAAAAATATATCTACAGTGCTATCTGCTTGTGAATCACCTAGGCTCAGCATTGAATTTCTGAAAAGTTTAAAGGATTACACTGAGGTTGAATCTTTTATTAATCGCAGATGCTCATATAATATCTTTAATTCCTTGACCGCAGCTGGATTGTTTGTCAATAAAGAAGATAAGTATAACTTCCAGTCTGTTATAGATTTACTAAAAGTAAAATCTGAATATGAATTATTGCTCCGACGATATTTAAATATTTTAATTGAAGATGGAATATTACAGGAGGATAGTGACCAATTAAGTATCAATGAACTATTACCTACCAAGCTATTTGAATGTGAAGCCGAAAATATTATATCAAAAAATACAGCATATGATGCCGCATTAAAAACTCTTGATCGTTGCACGAACTCGTTTGTCAATGTGCTAAATGGTAATAAGCATCCAATTGCAGTGCTTTTCGACAGGGGATCCCTGGATCAACTAGAAGAAATATACGAAAATCTGCCAGTCATGAAACTAGGGAATGCAATGCTTTCCTCAGCAGTAACTAAGGTGCTAAAGCAATCAAATAGTATTAAAAATAATAGCATACTTGAAATTGGGGCTGGAACAGGCGGGTTAAGTGCATATTTGATACCAAAATTAAGTCAGTTCAATAATGTAGACTATTGGTATACTGATGTTGGCACCAGTTTCATAAATCATGGTGAAAGAAAATTTAATACATATCCTTTTGTAACAACAAGTATATTTGATATAAGCAAAAATTCGCTTAAGCAAGGCTTTAATGCAGAGCAGTTTAATATACTGGTTGGTTCTAATGTATTGCATGCAGTACCAGATATCCGTCAGACAATAAAAAACCTTAAGAAACTTATAAAACCAGGTGGGTATTTAATACTTGTTGAAACAACTAAACAAAACAGGTTTGCTGATTGTACTGTTGGTATGCTTGACGGTTGGTGGGGGTTTACTGACAAGTCAATACGCGCTGATTATCCGTTACTATCATCTCAACAGTGGCAAATAATATTTTCACAGGAAGGGTTCTCAATAGATACTATACCTGTTAAGTATGGAACATCTGTTATTGATACAGATTTTTCTATTCTTATTGCACACCTTCCAGAGACTATAAGTGAGAAGGACAATTACGAAACAACAAAGAAAACAAAAGTTGAAAATGTTAGTATTCCAAAAATAGATAATGATTCACTTACTGATAAAATAGCCGAATTTATTAAAGCAGAGTTAGTATTATTGAATATTGATATATCTGAAGATGATGTGTCATTTGCCAGCCTCGGTCTACATTCTCTGGTTGCAGTCCAGTTTGTTAATGTCATTAACAAAAAACTAAACTTGGAATTATCACCTGTTGCATTATTTGAATATGATAATGTTTCTCTCTTATCAAACTACCTTCATCAGGACTATGGTCATGTTTTTACCAGCTGGTTTGACGACAGTTACCAGATACAAGTACCAAATATAAAACATAAGCAGAAAATTGAAAATAACGAATATCCATTGTCAAGTGCCCAGAGTCGATTATGGTTTTTATCTAAACTCCAGCCAGATAGTTGTTATTATAATATGCCTGGTGCAATTATACTGGAGGGTGAACTTGATATAGATATTCTGACAAGAGCTTTACAGCATGTGGTACAACGTCAGGAGTCACTACGTACATCGTTTATTGAAAGTAATGGGAAAGCGTTTCAGAAAATTCTCGACAATGCTGATATTCCACTTAATGTTGTAGATTTTTCTCACTTGTCTCAAGAAGAACAGAATTTTGAAATTAAAAAACTACGAAAGCTTGAAACCCAACAGGTATTTGATCTTTCAAAAGGCGCTTTAATTAGAGTTAAATTAGCAGTTCTGTCAGATAAACGTCATTTGTTAAATTATGTTATGCATCACATTATTTCAGATGGCTGGTCAATGAGTGTATGGGTCAATGAAGTTGCAAATTTTTATAACGCTGAATTAAGTAATATAAAATGTAATCTTGAACCGTTAAAAGTTCAATATAAAGACTATTCATATCAACAGTGTAACGAAATTGATATTAGTCGAATGGAATCACAAAAGAATTACTGGTTGTCACAGCTTTCAGGTGATTTACCCGTTTTAGATCTACCTTCAGATTACATAAGACCAGCATATCAAGCTTATAATGGTGATGTTGTTATATCTAATATAAGTTCTAGTATCACCCAGCGTTTAAATGTTTTATCTGATGATACAAAAGTAACACCATTTATGATGATGCTGTCTGTCTGGTATCTATTAATGTTTAAATTACTTAATCAGACGGACATTATTGTCGGTAGTCCAGTAGCAAACAGAAGTAATAAAGATATCGAATCTCTAATAGGTTTTTTTGTTAATTCATTGGCTCTACGTATTTCTATAGATAAAAATCAAGATTTCATTTCACTGCTTGAAAGTGTAAAAAAAGTTTGTATTGAAGCTTATAAAAATCAGGAACTTCCATTTGATCGCCTGGTTGAAATCCTTAATCCAGTGCGCGATTTAACTCGATCGCCAATATTTAATATTATGTTGATATATCAGGATAGTAGTGTAGAGAAAAATGCGGAATTCGCTTTAAATGGAATTAAATTAAAAGTGCTACCTAATGAATTGTATACCGCGAAATTTGATCTTCAGTTGTTTATAAAAAATCATGACGATAACATTTCACTGTGTTTAGAATATAATACAGATTTATTCAGTCACGAAACCGCGCAGCGATATCTTGATTATTATATACATTTATTAAATACTGTCACTGATGAGCCTGATCTTGCACTCAAGCAGTACTCACTCATTAGTAAACAAGATGAAGTTAAATTAATCTCACAATGCTCTGCCACTCATCAACATTGGCAAGTAAAACACCAAACATTACCTGAATTATTTGAACAACAAGCCCGTACAACACCAGATCATGAAGCTGTTGTTTATCTTGGCAATTCTCTAACTTATAAAGAGCTTAATTCTAAGTCCAATCAATTTGCTAGGTATTTACAGACAAAAGGGGTAGGTCCAGAGCAGTTTGTAGGTGTTTACTGTGAACGATCTATTGATATGGTTATTGCTTTGATTGCAATTTTGAAGACTGGTGGAGCGTATGTTCCACTAGATTTGGAGTGGCCAAAAAAGCGTCTGAAAGATGTTATTAATGCTTCTGGTATTAAATACATTGTCAGTCAAGATAAGGGTTTGATCAATTTAGAAGAGCCCAATGTAAATATTATTCCATTAAGTTGTCGTAGTTCCTATAAGCTGCTAGATGTAGATAATATAAATATTAAAATATCACCTGAGAATTCAGCATATATGATTTATACCTCGGGCTCAACTGGTACACCAAAGGGAGTGATAGTGCCGCAAGAGGGGGTAGTTAATCGCTTACTTTGGATGCAAAAAAATTACAATTTAACAACTTCGGACCGAGTATTACAAAAAACGCCCTATACCTTTGATGTGTCTGTGTGGGAATTCTTTTGGCCATTGATAACTGGAGCTAAGCTTGTACTTGCAAAACCTGATGGTCATAAAGATAGAGACTATATAACTGAAATTATACAGCATGAGAAAATAACTACTGTTCATTTTGTACCATCAATGTTAAATGTTTTTATGGATGCTGAAGCAATATCAAAATCTACAACACTTAAGCGTGTCATATGTAGTGGTGAATCGTTGGCATATGATTCATATAAACGATTTTTTAAATTGCTTCCATTCGTAGAGCTGCATAATTTATATGGTCCAACTGAAGCATCAATTGATGTGACTTATTTTAAGTGTATACCAGATATAAAATCTAAGAGTATTCCTATAGGGCGCCCTATAAACAATGTGCAAGTGTTAGTACTTGATGAGGAAATGAAACCAGTACCAATAGGTGTACCTGGTGAGCTTTATATTGGTGGGATAGCACTGGCAAGAGGCTATCATTTGAAAGCTGATTTAACTGCTGAACAATTTGTTCCAAACCCATACAGTCACTCAGGCACCAGGCTATATCGGACTGGGGATTGTGTACGTTTAATGTCTGACGGGAACATTGAGTATATCAGTCGATTTGATCATCAGGTTAAAATCCGTGGATTTAGAATAGAGACGGGAGAAATTGAATCGGTTATTAAACATCATCCAGGTATAAAAGATGCAGTTGTTGTGTCACATGAAGATACGACTGGAGATAAACGGTTACTGGCCTATTTGGTTGAAGATAAATTAAGCCAATATAAACTCCAAAATGATTCGAATGTTATGGAATCAGATAAACTTAATCAATGGAAGAAGATATTTGATGAGACTTATAAGGAAACTAGTACTGAAACAAACAGTTTCAACATTGCGGGCTGGATAAGCAGTTATACCGGTGATGCTATACCTCCAGTCGAAATGCAGGAGTGGGTTGATAATACAGTAACAAGAATTCAAAAGTTAAAAGGTAAACATATTATAGAGCTCGGATGTGGTACAGGGCTACTATTGTTCAGGCTTATTGATAAATGTGTAGAGTATTACGGTAGTGATATCTCAGCACAATCTATTTCACTCTTGACTGATAGTCTACATAATTTAGACATATCAAACGACAAAGTGAAACTAATAGAAAGATCAGCTGATAACTTTAGCGGTATTGAGGAACAATATTACGATACACTGGTTATGAATTCTGTTGTGCAATACTTTCCTGATTCTGATTATTTCTTACGCGTTGTTCAAGGTGCTTTAAAAATTGTAAAGACTGGTGGTAGTATATTTATAGGGGATGTAAGAAATTTAGCATTACAGAATGTCTTTAATACATCAGTAGAGCTGTTTTCTGCACCATTAGATAAAACCGTGTCATGGTTGAGCGGACGTGTGAAAAAACGTGATTCTCTCGAGAACGAATTAGTCATACACCCAGCATTTTTTATTGCACTGAAGAACGAATATACTCAGATATCCAGTGTCGAAATATTACCGAAAGATGGTAGTTATAATAATGAATTAAGCAAATTCAGATATGATGTCATATTGCATGTTGGGGGCAATTCAATTGAGAAGGATTCATTTTATAAGATAGATATGAAGAAAAAATCTCTAAATATAAATGAACTTGAGATTTTGATAAATGAGTTGGACATGGATGATATTTGTATACAAAAAATACCAAATAGGCGAATAGAAAAAGAATTATATGATTATGATGAATTAATTAATAGTGATAAAAACAAAACGCTACTTGATTTTAAATCTAACCTTATGAGTGATTTTGACTCGCCTGGCCTTGATGTAAAAGATGTTTTATCTCTTGGAGAGTCTCTTGGGTACTATTCCAGAGTTGAGTACGATATTAATTCAGATAGTATGGAGTATATTGTTTTCTATTCACGTAATAAAAATGCATTATTTAATACGCAAAAACATATTAATACAAAACGATGGGTTGAATATACTAATGAAGTAAAACTAAAATCTAGCGGTACTAAAATTATTACTGAAGTTAAATCATATATAGCGGACAATCTGCCTGAATATATGGTGCCTTCATTATTTGAAATAATTGAAGATATTCCATTAACAGTAAGTGGAAAAGTTGATCGTAAGAACCTTCCTGAACCATCCAGTATTAGATCTGATTTACTGGATAAATATATTAAACCAAGTTCGGATGCAGAAATCAGAATGTCTGAAATTTGGCAGGAGGTATTAGGTCTTGATCGTATTGGTGTTCTGGATAGCTTCTTTGATTTGGGTGGGCATTCTTTACTTGCAACTCAAATTATTTCAAGGATTGATAAAGAATTTAATACCAAATTATCACTTAGAAAAATATTCGAAATTAGCACTATAAGAGAACTTTGTGAGTTTATACAAAAGACAGGAAAGGTCAGTAGTATGTTAGATGGTGAATTGACTAGTTATCGTAAAGAGAAAATGGATTTAACAGATTTGTTAGAAGAATTAGAGTCTATAGATTAAGTATGTGTAGTAAATCGGTATTCATTGTTTGGTGTTTTAATGTAATACATTGGAAAGTATTTTATGAGTAATGTCGTACAAAAACTGTTGGAATTAACTCCAGAGAAAAGATCCATCTTATTCGATAAAATAGATGGGTCTGCGTCTGATTATGGTTTGTATCCATTGTCATATGCACAAGAGCGTATATGGTTTATGGATAGATTAGCTCCTGATAATGCCAACTACAATATGCCTGCTTTGCTTAAACTCAGTGGACGCCTAGATATTCCGGCTTTAGAGAAATCACTCACAGAAATTGTTAATCGTCACGAGTCGTTACGATCGGCATTTGTTTCAATTGGAAGTCAACCAATGCAAGTTGTACTTGCGGAGACAAACATAACGATTAATATTACTGATTTATCATCAAAAGATATAAATCAGGCCAGAGAGATTGCTAATGACTTAATACTTGAAGAAGCGTGTCGTCCTTTTATTCTTGAAAAAGGTTATTTATTCCGTAATCAGTTATTCATGCTAGCTGATAATGAATATTTGCTGGTTTTAGTGTTACATCATATAATTTCAGACGATTGGTCAAATGGTGTAATGATTCGTGAGTTATCTGCTTTATATGATAGTTATGTAGATGGTATTGGTACTAATATACCAAAGTTAGAAATACAGTACGGTGACTTTTCATTATGGCAACGAGAATATCTTCAGGGAGATCATTTAGAAAAATTATCCCATTACTGGAAGCGCAGGCTCAAAAAAATACCAGAATTACTCTCGCTTTCAATTGCTAAAAAAAGACCTGCTGTACAGTCTTTTGCAGGTGAAAAAATATACTTTTCACTGGATAATAAAATTACAGAACAATTAAAGGCACTTTCAATAAAGTCTAATGCAACCTTGTTTATGGTGCTTTTAAGTGCATTTTATATTTTGCTTCACCGCTATTCTGGTCAGGATGATATTGTCATTGGTACGCCTGTTGCCAACCGTAATAAAAAAGAAATAGAAAATTTAATAGGATTGTTCTTCAATACTCTGGTGTTACATGTTGATTTATCTGGTAACCCTAGTTTCTTAGAGATTATAGAGCAGGTTAAAATATCGTCTTTAGATGCATATGATCATCAGGATTTTCCATTTGTTAAATTAGTAGAAGCAATTCAGCCTAACAGGGAACTGAGTCATACCCCCATTGTTCAGACAATGTTTATTTTACAAAATGCACCCAAGTACTCGCTTTCTCTGAAAGGTTTAAAACTTGATTACGAAGAAATTGATAATAAAACAGCCCAAATGGATCTAATTTTTTCAATGTGGGAAGAATGTAATGTCATGAAAGGCTATGCTCATTTTAATACAGAATTATATGAATCTGATGATATCGCATTACTACTTGAACACTTTAATAATATTATAACTCAGGTTGTCAGTCAGCCACATATAGAATTATCAAATATAGCGCTGATCAGTCAACAGGAAAAAATTAAATATATAGATGATTGGAATAATACATATAGGTCATTTGATACATCAGTTGGTTTATATCAGTTATTTGAGAATAATGTTTATAAGCAACCAGACAAAATAGCCGTTGTATATGGCGAAGAATCTTTAACGTACTCTGAACTTAATAAAGATGCAAATCGACTGGCACATTACCTTCGTTCATTAGGTGTTGGACCTGATTTAGCAGTCGGTATATTTGTTGAGCGCTCTGTAAGTATGTTGGTTTCGATGATTGCAGTATTGAAAGCTGGCGGGGCCTATATACCTCTTGATCCTGATTATCCTGCAGATCGAATATCATTTATGCTCAGTGATGGTAATGTTGATGTTTTAATAACACAACAATCATTGTTAAATCGTATTAAATCCTACCCAGAACATGTTGTCTGTATTGATAAAGAATCAATTAATTTATTAAACTACAGTGATGAGAACCCTGAATTAAATATACATAAAGACAATCTTGCATATATTATTTATACGTCAGGAACTACTGGTATACCCAAAGGTGTAATGATTCGTCATGAAGGTATTGTAAACAATATAATTGACATAAATACGCAGTTAAATGTCGGGCATGAAGATAAAATATTAGCATTGTCATCCATCAGTTTTGATATGTGTGTCTATGAAACTTTTGGTATGCTATCAGCAGGTGGCACTATTATTCTTCCTAATAAAACTGAAATCAGGGATCCTGCTAAATGGACCCAGTTAATTCGTCAAAACGATGTAACTGTTTGGAATTCTGCTCCGGCACTTTTAGAAATGCTTCTTGTTTACCTTGAAAAGCAGAGTAAATGTGATGCGCATACCTTAAGGATTGCAATTTTAGGCGGTGATTGGGCAGCTGTTAGTTTACCAGACAGATTAAAACAACAGGCTCGCAATGTAACTCTTGCTGTATTAGGTGGTGCAACAGAGTTATCTATACATTCGACATTAAATATCGTTGAAGATCTCAATCCGGAATCAACTAGTATTCCATATGGAGTACCTATGTCAAACCAGACAGCTTATGTACTTGATTCAAATTTACAGCCACTTCCACCAGGTATTCCAGGTGATCTTTACCTTGGCGGTACAGGTATTGCGAGGGGTTACTTTAATCAGCCATCGTTAACAGCAGAGAAATTTATACCCAATCCATTTGCAAAAAATACAGCTGAACGTATATATCTAACGGGTGACCTGGCAAGATATCGTACTGATGGAGTATTGGAATTAATTGGTCGAATTGATCACCAGGTTAAAATACATGGTCATCGAATTGAGCTAGGTGAAATAGAATCAAGATTAAAAAATCATACAGACATTAATGAGGCCGTTGTTATCGCAAAAGTAGATAACATAGGAGAAAAACGGCTTGTTGCTTATCTGGTTTTTAATAGTAAAAGTGAATTTAATTCATCGGAGTATTCTAATTACCTTAAAGACAAGCTACCCACTTATATGATTCCTAAGTTATTTGTACAACTTGAATGTTTGCCTTTGAGTCCTAATGGTAAAGTTGATAGGAAATCACTAACTGATTCTTATGAAAATGAACCAACATCTACCAGAACTATATTTGTAGAACCATCAACATACCTTGAAAAGATGGTCGCTTCATTATTTTCCGAGGTGACAGGTGTAGAAAAAGTTGGAAAATATGATGACTTTTTTGATTTAGGAGGGCATTCACTTCGAGCCATGCAGCTTATTTCTTCAATGCGAGATGTATTAACCTTTGAAATTCCTCTTTCAAATATATTCGAGCACACAAGAGTTGAAGACCTGTGCAAAGTCGTTGAACAGTATGGTGCAAAAAACAATATTGATGTAAATAAAATCGCGCAACTATACAATCAAGTTAATTTGATGGCAGATGATGATGTAGACCAGTTAATTTTAGAAGGTAATAGTAGTAAAATTTAATATGAAGTAGTTGCTTGATCAATTAAGTAATATATAACTTTAAAGAGCGTTTTTTATAATTTATTTGTTATAACCTTGGTTACAAATGTTTATTAGGTTAAATATACTTAGAATATACTAAATTAACTAAGTTGTATCTTATGTAGGTTATTTTGGATTAGCTAACCATAGAAAATAATAAAGAGACAAATATAATATGTACAATGGAATACTGCATAAATTTTCAAAACAGGGTGCTAACAAACTCGCTGAAGATGATCCCTTCTTATATTCGCTTTTAACTAAAGAGTATGTAAGACAAAACCATACTTTGGCGATGGTAGCAGCATCTAGTGCTGCAGACCCTTCAGTAATAAGTTGTGAAGGAACAGTGCTTAGCAATGTAACAGCTGAAGGGTATCCGGGTAAACGCTATCATGCTGGTTGCGATGTAGCTGATGAAATAGAAAATCTTGCTATAGCACGAGCCAAAAAAGCATTTAAGGCACAATATGCAAATGTACAACCTCATTCAGGATCATCAGCCAATGAAATTCTGTTATTTAGTTTATTGAATCCAGGGGATCGTATTCTAGGGCTTGATTTAAACGCTGGAGGCCATCTAACTCATGGTTCTAATGCATCTGTGACTGGAAAGTATTTTGAAGTTGAAAGTTATGGTCTAGATAATAATGGTTATATTGATTATGACGATGTAGCACAAAAAGCAGATACATTTAAACCAAAAATAATAATTTGTGGTGCAAGTGCTTATTCAAGAACAGTTGATTTTAAAAAATTTAGAAAAATTGCTGATAAAGTAAACAGTTTATTATTGGCAGACATATCTCATATTGCAGGGCTTGTTGTTGCAGGACTTCATGTTAGCCCTATAGACTATGCGCATTTTACAACAACAAGCACATACAAACAGTTGTATGGCCCTAGAGGGGGGTTGATTTTAATAGGTAAAGATTATAATAGCCTTGCCCCTGATGGAAAGCATACATTAGAAGAAGTTGTTCAACGGGCAGTTTTTCCTTCATTTCAAGGGACTCCAATGCTAAACAATATTGCTGCGAAAGCCAGGGCACTTGATATTGTTACTACACCTGCCTTTAATAATCTGGCTATACGTATCATAGAAATTGCAAAAATTATAGCAGATGAATTTATAAAATTGGGATATAGAGTTATTACTGGCGGTACTGATAATCACATTGTTTTGATTGATATATACGAAAAGGGGATTACCGGTGTCATTGCTGAAAAGGCAATGGAAGAATGCAAAATTATAATTAATAAAAATAGAATTCATGGTGATACAAAAAGTGCTTTAGTAACAAGTGGTATACGAATTGGTTCTAATAGTCTTGCACTAAGAGGCATATCAGATGATAAAATCAAATATTGTGTAAAACTTGTTGATGAAATTATACAGGGAATAGAGGTAATTAATGACTGCGCCTATCTATTAGATACAAAGTTACGAGAACGTATTTCACAGCAAGTCGAAGATCTTTGTATAAGTTATCCTATACCTGGTTATTGCGGAATTTAAAACTCGAAAAATGATATCAATTTTAGCTATATTATGGATCTCAGATGAGCAACCAAAAAGAAAATAATACATCATTATCCGATCGTAAGCGTGAATTATTAGAAATGTTATTAGCCAAGGAAGGTTTAAATAGCAATAAAATAATGCCTGTAGATCGAAATTTAAATACTAATAAATTCACAGCGTCTTTTGCTCAAAACCGGTTGTGGTTTCTAGATAATTTGATGTCCGATAATAGCGTTTATAATATCCCGCTTACGGTAAGGTTGAGTGGTGCATTAAATAAGACTGCGTTAATTGATAGTATTAAAGCAGTAATAAAAAAACATGAGATATTACGTACGACATTTGTTGAAGAAGATGACGTTCTTCTTCAAACTGTATCGAAGGATGTCTTATTTGAGTTAGAAGAAAAAAAAATAAATGAAGACAATGAAAAATTAACAGATTCAAAAGCTTTTTCTTATATTAATGAAGCAATAAATATTCCGTTTGATCTTATCAATGGGCCTCTTATTAGCGGTCTTTTATTACGTCTTTCAGATGAAAATCATATATTAATTATCACCATGCATCACATTGTGTCGGATGGTTGGTCTATCAATATAATGGCAAAAGAAATTTCGGAATATTATAAAGCCTATAATGCAAATAAAACACCAGAAGATAATCGGCTAGTTATTCAATATGGTGATTACTCTATATGGCAAAAACAATGGTTACAGGGTGATGTTTACCAAAAGCAATTACAATACTGGAAAGACCATCTTGCTGGGGACTTGCCTGTAATAGATCTTCCGTTAGATTATAAGCGGCCAATGTTGCAGACATACAATGGCGCAAGATGTGAATTTGTATGTGGTACGGAGTTAACCACTGCGTTAAAAACATTAAGTCGAGAGGAAGGTTGTACGTTATTTGTTACAATGTTAACTGCGTTTTACACTTTAATGTACCGTTATACAGGTCAGGATGACATTCTTATTGGTACACCTATTGCTAACAGAAACCGGTCAGAGGTTGAAGAATTAATTGGTTTTTTTGTCAATACATTAGTATTAAGGTGCAATCTCTCTGGGAATCCAGAATTTTCTGATCTGCTTCAGCAAATAAAGAATAATGTATCAGAAGCTTTTGATCATCAGGACTTTCCTTTTGAGAAGTTAGTTGAAGAGCTTTCACCGGACAGGAGCACTAATCGATCGCCATTATTTCAGGTCATGTTTGATTATATAAATACTCCTGTAACTGATGTCAAATTACCAGACCTTACGATAGAGAAATATAAGTTTGAGAGTTCATCTGCGAAGTTTGATTTAACTATATATATTGAAGAATTTCAGGATGAGTTAACTGGTTATTTTGAGTATAACAAAGACCTTTTCAAAGAGTCATCAATTAAACGACTAATAAGTAATTATACTCAATTATTAAAAAGTGTAGTTAAACAAAAAAATACAAAAATATCGCTTCTTAAACTACTCAATTTTGAAGAACAAAATCAGATATTAAATGAATTTTCCAACACTAACTTATCAATTAACAGTAATATAGCTTTACATGAACAATTTGAAGAACAGGTAAATAAAAGGCCACTTCAAATAGCTTTGGCTTTTAACAATGACAGCTATACTTATCAAGAATTGAATAATCGAGCAAACCAACTCGCCCGGAAGTTACGTGCTAGTGGTGTTGAAAATGAGTCGTTAGTTGGTCTATGTGTCGAAAGGTCACTGGATTTAGTGGTTGGCGTATTAGGAATATTAAAATCTGGTGGTGCGTATGTGCCAATAGATCCTGAATATCCACTTGATAGACTAAATTTTATATTAAATGATACACAAGTTAATGTTTTGGTTACACAAACCGGCGTATTGGATAAAAACATCGATTACGACGGCGAGATTATTGACCTTGTTCATGAGATGGATCAATTGGATAAATTTCATACGTCAAATCTGGATGTAGAAGTTAAAAAAGGACAATTGGCCTATGTAATATATACGTCCGGATCTACTGGTATACCTAAAGGTACATTGTTGACTCATAATAATGTTAGCCGTTTGCTAACTGTAACTCAACAGCATTATAAATTTAATGATAAAGATGTCTGGACGTTATTTCATTCATTTTGTTTTGATTTTTCAGTATGGGAATTATTTGGATCATTATGTTTTGGTGGGAAACTAGTTGTCGTATCTAAGGAACAGAGCCTGTCACCCACAGAATATCTTCAGTTATTAGATAAGCATCAGGTAACGGTACTAAATCAGACACCATCATCATTTGGACGATTGTTGGATGAGTCTCTCCAAATTGAATCAAATAACTGGAGTACTCATCTCAATTTTATTATATTTGGTGGAGAGGCTTTAGATATAAGTTTAATAAACTTATGGCATATGCAGGAGCACAATAGCAATACCTGTATTGTCAATATGTACGGTATTACAGAAACAACCATACATGTAACTTATAAGAAGATCACTCAGGAATATTTAAATGAAGATAATAATAGATCAATAGGAAAAGCATTAGGTGATTTAAGTATATATATTTTGGATGATGAGCTGACTCCCGTGCCAATTGGTGTAACTGGAGAGTTATTTGTTTCAGGTGAAGGGCTTGCGAGGGGCTATTTAGGTCGAGGTAATTTAACAGCTGAACGGTTTGTGCCTAACCCATATAATCAATCACCTGGCGAGCGTCTGTATCGTACTGGTGACTTGGGGAGATTCTCTTACGATGGTGAGGTTGAATATTTAGGGCGATGCGATTTCCAGGTAAAGATACGTGGATTCCGTATAGAATTAGGTGAAGTAGAAGCAGCATTATTAAAATGTAAAGGCATTAGTACGTGTGTAGTGCTTGCTCAATCTGATGACCTAAACCAACAACAACTAGTCGCTTATTATGTATCACATGATTTATTAAATAGTAGCTTATTAAGATCTGAGCTTAGAAATAATCTACCTGATTATATGATTCCTTCATTCTTTGTACATCTAGATGCGCTCCCTATAACATCAAATGGGAAATTAGATCGTAATAAGTTGTATAAACCTGACAACACACGACCTGATCTATCCCATGTCTATGAAGAAGCAAGTACGCCTTTAGAAAAAACATTGGTTAAAATTTGGCGTACTGTTCTTAATATTGACACTGTTGGGGTGCATGATAATTTCTTTGATCTGGGTGGGCATTCATTAAATGCAACCCATGTTATTACGCGATTAAAACGTGAATTGGATTGTGATATTCCGTTACGGATACTGTTTGAAGCATCTACAGTTCGAGACTTTGCAAAACGTATAAGCAGTGAGTTGCAATCAGTAGGTCCTTTAAATCATCAGGAAATTAAAAAGACAAAAGTCCAAGAATATTATGAGCTGTCACATGCTCAGAAACGACTATGGTTTTTAACTCAAATGGAAGGGGGAAATCCATTTTATAATATTCCCTGGTCAGTTCTTTTTAAAGGTGTATTGAATAAAGCTATTTTGGAAGAGGCTTTACAAAAAGTAGTAGACAGACATGACTCTTTAAGAACATGCTTTAAGATGGTTGATGGTCAGCCCGTACAAATCATTGTACCAGAATTAGCAATCACATTAGCAGAACTTGACTATAGTGAAAAGCCACCGCTGTTGAGAATTAAGGAAGCAGAAAAACTAGCATTCCTTGAAGCTGGTAAGTCTTTTAATTTAGAAAATGACGCTTTAATACGTGCCACTCTTGTAAAGCTGGATCAGAATGAACACCTACTATTATTGACCTTACACCATATTATTGCCGATGGTTGGTCTATGGGAGCATTGGTAAAAGAAGTTGCACATCTATATAGTAGTAAACAGGAAGGTCGTATATCAAGTTTACCCGATTTGGCTCTTCAGTATATTGATTATGCGCATTGGCAAAACACGTTACTACAAAGTGATAGTTTACTTAAACAGGAAGAATATTGGTTAAACCGACTACAAGGAAAGTTACCCAATTTAAATTTACCTGCCGATTACCGCCGACCAAATGTACAGAGCTATAGAGGTAAAACAGAATATTTTGAAATTAGTAATACTTTGGTTGAATCATTAAATTTACTTAATAAAGAACACAGTACTACTCTCTTTATGAGTTTATTAGCTGTGTTTAATGTTTTGTTGTTTAAACTGACTAAAGATGAAGATATCCTTGTGGGCACACCAGTTGCTGGTCGTAGGGATCCAGCCTTAGAACCACTTATAGGTTTTTTTGTGAACACACTAGTGTTTCGTAGCCAACTTAATGTTGATCTCACATATGAAGACATACTAAAACAAATAAAAGAAACTGCCCTGGAAGCGTGGGCAAATCAGGATTATCCTTTTGATCAACTTGTAGAGAAACTTAATCCATCAAGAGATTTAAGCAGGCAACCATTATTCTCAGTTTTGTTTACTTTTCAGAATGAACTTGATCATGTTTTTGATCACTCTGAATTCTCCGGACTTACACTAGAAAACTTTGGTAATAGGCAAACATTTTCTAAATTCGATTTAACATTTTTTGTATCAAAATCGAAAGATAGATTATCAATTAATGTAGAATATAATTCGGATTTGTTCAGGCATGAGCGTATTGCATATTTAGTAAAATCATTTAAGGAATTGTTAGCAAATGTTATTAAACATCCAAAATTAAAAATCGGTCAGTTGTCTTTAATTAATTCTGCTGATAAACAGTGGCTGTTAAATGATTTAAATAAAACGCACTGCAATTCATCATTTGGGAAATCAATAACCGATGTTTTTAGTAAACAAGTTAAATTAAATAATCAAAAGATCGCGCTTAGATATGAGGGATTGAGTCTTAGTTATAATCTTCTTGATAGAAGATCCAATCAATTGGCTCATCACTTAAAGTCACTAGGGGTGAAAGTCAATCATAAAGTAGGTGTATTGTTAGGGCGAAATCCAGATTATATCATTAGTATACTTGCCGTATTAAAATCGGGTGCGTCTTATGTTCCACTTGATGATCGATACCCACATTCAAGAAAAGAACGTATTTTAAAAGATGCGCATTGTAAAGTTTTACTTTCTGAAGAAAATTATATAAAAGAGTCAAACCAGCTACTTTGGTCTTTAAGTGATTTACAAAGTTTAATTGTACTGGATAGCTCGCATCCTGATCAATGTATTGAGCAAGGTGATAAGGAAACAGATCAAAAGCTTTGGGATTTCGTAGCTGATCGCTCAACAGATTCAATTAATGCTTCAGGATGGATGAATAGCTATACTGGTGAAGATTTTACAAAAGAGGAGATGTCTGAATATGTAGGTAATATTGTTACAAAATTGACACCTCATATTAACTCTAAAAGCAGGGTTTTAGAAGTTGGCTGTGGATCCGGCTTATCAATGTTTGCATTGGCGCCCAATGTAGCGTATTACCACGGAACTGATTTGTCAGCTGCAATTGTTGATAAAGATAGGGCTGAGGCTCAGCGACGAGGCTTAACGCATGTAACAGTTGAAACCAGAAGCGCTGAAGAGATTGTTGATCTTCAAGCTGATAAATTTGATATTGTAATTATAAATAGTGTCATTCAGCTATTTCCAGGGCATAACTATCTACGTAAAGTGTTAAGTTCTTGTCTCGATCATTTGAAACCAGGAGGTATATTATTTGTAGGTGATGTAATGGATTTACAACGAAAAAATATGTTTTGTGAATCATTACGTGACTTTAAGAAGCAACATAAAAATAATCAATATAGAACAAAAATAAATTGGGATAATGAGCTATTTATATCTACAGATTATTTTCAAGATTTAGCATTAGCATTACCGATTTGTCATGTAGAAATTACTGATAAACTCGGAGAAATAAAAAATGAATTAAAAGATTATCGCTATGATGTAATCTTGAGAAGATCTGCTGAAGATGAACAAACAATTGAAGGGCAGTTCAATAAACTACAACTTGGAAAAACAGATGTGGCTACTTTTTCAGAAGAGCCATTGCCACAGATAACTAATGGCCTAACTAGTGCCTATGTTATGTATACATCGGGATCTACTGGTTTCCCTAAAGGTGTTGAAGTAACGCATCAAGCAGTGGTGCGTTTAGTCAAAGATGCTAATTATGTAACATTGAACAATGAGCAGGTATTATTACAGGCATCACCATTAACTTTTGATGCTTCTACATTTGAAATTTGGGGAAGTTTACTGAATGGTGGAGAATTGATTTTGTTACCAGGCAAACAGTTCTCAATTAACGCATTAAAATCGACTATAAAAAATTACGGTGTAACCTGTTTATGGTTAACCTCTGGATTAATGCAGCGAGTAGTTGATGAAGATGTATATTGTTTGAATGGAGTTCAACAATTGTTATCTGGTGGTGATGTTCTACCGGTTGACTCGGTTAGAAAAATATTATCTGCTGTTCCAGGTTGTAAAGTTATTAATGGATATGGACCAACAGAAAATACAACATTCTCTACAAGTTTTCCTGTAAATTCATTGGAAAGTGATATCGATAGTATACCTATTGGACATCCAATTACTAATTCAAGCGTATATGTACTTGATGATCAATTAAATCCAATAGCTATTGGAGAGACAGGTGAGGTGTATGTTGGAGGTCAAGGGTTAGCTCAGGGGTATTTAGGTCGAAGTGATTTAACAGCGGAACGATTCATTCCTAACCCTTTTGCGAAAAGCACTGGTGAGCGACTATATTGCACTGGAGATTTAGCAAAGTATCGTTGGGATGGTGCAATTGAGTATGTAGGTCGCAGTGACAATCAAGTAAAACTAAGAGGTTTCAGAATAGAGTTAGGCGAAATTGAATCAGCATTAAATAATTGCGAAGGAATTAACGCTAGTATTGTTGTTAGCCTCGGAGACGGAGAACGGAAGCGCTTAATTGCTTATTATGTTGCAGATAATCCTATAAACAGTAATGAATTACGTGAGGCATTAGTTCAGAGATTACCTGAATATATGTTGCCCTCACTGTTCATGTATATGCAGGCTTTACCTTTAACTGATAATGGTAAAGTTGATCGTAAAAGTTTACCTCAACCGGATGGTGATAGACCAGATCTGACACAAATATATAAAGCTGCAGAAACGGAAATTGAAATTAAGATTCTGAATGTATGGAGTACAGTACTAGATATTAAAAAAATTGGTCTCTACGATAACTTTTTTGATTTAGGAGGTCATTCGTTATCAGCTACTCGAGCAGTATCACAAATAAATCAATTATTCGATATTGATTTGGCTATTCGTTATATGTTTGATTATCCAACTATTGATAGTTTGGCTAAAGTAATTGAAAAATCAATGCAGTCAGTTGGCAAAAGTGGCAGGCAGATTATTACGAAAGTTGATCGAAGTGAGCAGATATTTGCTTCTTTTGCACAAAGTCGGTTATGGTTCTTAGATCGTTTAATGCCTGGTAAAGGAGTTTATAACATACCACTAACAGTTAGACTTGAAGGTGAATTAAATAAACAGGTTCTGATAAGAAGTATCGAGTCTGTTATTCACCATCATGAGGTTTTACGGACTACATTTACAGAAGTAAATGGCCAGCCAATTCAAGTTATTAACAGTGAAAGTAAGTTTAGTTTAGAAGATATAGATCTAAGTCAAATAGATCCTGAACTTAGAGAGGCTAAGGCACAACTTATTTCAAAAACAGAAATTAATAGATCATTTGATATAGTTGATGGACCTTTAATACGAGGTGTACTGTTACGTATGTCAGTGAATGATAATATTCTACTGATTACCATGCATCATATTATATCAGATGGTTGGTCAACCAGTATTTTCATTAAAGAAGTTAGTACAGTTTATGAAAATGAATTAACCGGCAAGAAAAAAGCTGTCGAGCCATTAACCATCCAGTATGCAGACTTTGCTAACTGGCAAAGGGAATGGTTGCAAGGTAGCGTATTAGATAAGCAAATGGCTTATTGGAAAAGCTATCTGGGGGGTGAATTGCCTGTACTTTCATTGCCCTGTGACCACGTGCGTCCTGCAATACAAAGTTATCATGGAGCTCGGTGTGATTTTGAATTAGATAATTCACTAGTAATTGAATTACAGCGTTTGAGCCGTGAAGAAAATTGCACATTGTATATGGTTATGTTGGCTTCTTTTTATGTTCTGTTATATCGATATACAGGGCAACAGGATATATTAGTGGGTACGCCAATTGCAAATCGAAACCGTTCAGAAATAGAAGGTTTGATTGGCTTTTTTGTTAATACGTTAGTGTTTAGAGGTGACTTAACAGGAAGGCCTAGTTTTCAGGAATTATTACAACGTGTTAAGAATGATACAACAGAATCATATAGTCATCAGGATCTTCCATTTGAGAAACTGGTAGAAGAATTATCTCCAGCTAGAGATACAAGTCGCTCACCGATTTTTCAGGTTATGTTCGATTATATAAATACACCAATGGAAGATGTTGAGCTACCGGGCCTTACCCTTAGTGGATATGATGTTGAGATAGAAGGGGCGAGATTCGATTTAACATTATTTGTTGAAGAACGTAATGACCAGCTAACAGGCTCACTGGAATATAATAAGGATTTATTTGAAAAACCAACCATCATAAAAATGTTGACACATTATCAACAAATACTTAAGAGTGTGGTTATGTATAAAAACTGTGCTATTGAACAGTTAACTATGCTAAGTGAGCAGGAATATAAACAGCAAATATTAGAATGGAGTAATACCAAAGCAGAATATCCACGAACAGAATCAGTGGTAGCTTTATTTGAAAATCAGGTTGATCAAACACCTGATGCCACAGCATTAAGTTATCATAACAAGATTATGACTTATTCCGATTTAAATACAAAAGCTGATCAACTTGCTGCTTTAATTATTAAAAGTAAGCAACAACATTCAGCAATCATTGGGATAAGTCTTGAATCACCTGTTGATGCAGTTGTTTCGATGATAGCAATATTAAAGTCAGGTGGAGCATATTTATATCTTGATCAAAAATGGCCTCAACAGCGTATTGATCAGTTAATAGAAGAAAGTCACGTGTCATTGGTTATTACATCTGATATAAATGATGACAATCTAAATAGCAATATTACTAAATATATTGATATAACTGATGTGAAAAAGTCTAGTCAAATACTTGATAAGAAATACAAGGCTGATCTTATAAATTCTACCACTCCAGCATATATTTCATATACATCAGGTTCAACTGGACGGCCTAAAGGTGTTATGGTTTCTCACCGTAATATTATTCGCCTGGTTTGCAACACTAATTATATTAATGTTAACCCTGCGGACAAAATATTGCAGGCGTCTACTATGGCTTTTGATGCTGCAACATTTGAAATTTGGGGAACATTACTAAATGGTGCAAGCATGGTGATGGTCACAAAGAAAGATATATTATCACCTGATAGTCTGGGTCGAGTTATTAATGAAAAAAATGTTACTATTGCATGGTTGACAGCTTCATTATTTAATCAGGTTATTGACAGAAATACACAGGATTTAACCAAATTAAATTCTCTATTAGTCGGCGGTGAGGCTTTATCTGTACCACATATTAAGAAAGCTCTTCATGCTATTGGGCCTGGTGTTTTAATTAATGGCTATGGGCCAACTGAAAACACTACCTTTTCAACTTATCATCTAATTAATGATGAAAGTTGTTACAGTGATACAGTGCCTATTGGGAAACCTATTGCTAATTCAGCAGCTTACATTTTAAATGACGATCTTCAACCATTGCCTATTGGTTGTGTGGGTAAACTTTATGTAGGAGGAGATGGTGTCTCGTTAGGTTATGTAAATGATACAGTTTTAACAGCACAAAAATATATTCCAGACCCATTTAGTGATGTAAAAGGAAGTCGTTTATATGATACAGGTGACTTAGTACGTTACGCTTCAAACGGTGAAATTATATTTGTCGGTCGAACTGATGATCAGGTCAAGATACGGGGTTATAGAATAGAGCCGAAGGAAGTCGAATCGGTATTAATGATGTCATCACAAATAACTGATGTTGCAGTTATTGCCAAATCAACCGCTCGAAATGATATGCAGCTTATAGCCTATATTGTAGCTATTGAAGATAAACGTCTCTCAGTGCAAGACTTAAGACAATACCTTGCTCAGTACTTACCTGATTATTTTGTTCCATCTGCATTTGTGTTTTTACAAGAGTTGCCGTTAACAGCACAAGGAAAGCTGAACCGTAAAGCCTTGCCAGAACCTCACAATTTACGTCCTGAAATGGACAATCAATATACGATGCCTAGAAATCAATTAGAGGTAGACTTACTGAGTATCTGGGAAGATGTGTTGGATATAAAAGGAATTGGTATTCATGATAGCTTCTTTGATTTAGGTGGTCATTCACTATTGGCTACTCAACTTATATCAAGGCTACAATTAGTATTTAATCGCACAGTACCATTAAATGATTTATTTACTGCGCCTTCCATTGCTGAGTTTGTAATATTGTTACAGAAAAATGGGAATAATGTTGATAAACATTCACTATCCTCAATACCTTTAAAAGCTTATCAACACGATGGTCATATGCCATTGTCATATGCGCAACAAAGACTTTGGTTTTTGGATCAGTTCGATCCTGATAATCCGTTATATAATGTCTCAAATGCAATTAGACTACATGGAAAAATTAACATTAAGGAATTACAACATGCGTTGGATATTATCATAGCTAGACATGAAACATTACGAACATGTTTTGTAACAGAAGATGATTTGCCAATACAGATAATTCATAATGATATTAAAGTAAAAATTGATATCCGTGATATTGAGGAAACATCTAACGCTGAAGATAACCTAAAACAAATTGCAAAGACTGAAGCTGAAACGCCTTTTGATTTAACGCAAGCACCGCTTGTCCGAGCAATATTAGTACGTTTAGCGGAAAACCAACATGTATTACTTTTAACATTGCACCATATTATTTCTGATGGTTGGTCAATGGGCGTGTTAATGAAAGAAATGGCTCTTGTGTATAATGATTTACTTGAAGGCCACGATGGATCATTACCGCCTCTACCAATACAGTATTCTGACTTTGCTTTATGGCAAAAAGAAAATCTCACAGGAGATCGTTTAGAGGAACAATTATCTTATTGGACAAATCAATTACAAGGCAACCTGCCAAAAATTAAGCTACCTTTGAGAAAAAATACATCAACTGAAATCAATCATGAAGGCCGAATAGTTGAAATCAGTTTTTCAAAGAATTCTAACCGTTTAAAGAAATTTGCTCAAGAAAATGGTGTAACACTATACATGATACTGTTGGCTGTTTATCAGACTGTTTTGTCGAAGTATAGTGGACAGGAAGATGTTGTTGTTGGTACACCTATAGCGAACCGGAATAAATCAGAAATAGAAAATCTGATAGGTTTTTTTGTGAACATGCTGGTTATGCGAACAGATATATCAGGTAATCCAAGTTTTATAGATCTAGTTAAGCGAGTCAAAAAGGTCGCTTTAGGTGCATATGCACATCAAGATTTACCTTTTGAAAAAGTGGTTGAAAAATTGCAGCCAGAAAGGTTGTTGAATCACACGCCATTATTTCAAGTTGCTTTTGTTCTACAAAATACTCCGATGAAAAGTATAAAGTTTAATGGTGTTGAAGTTGAACCATTTTTAAATAGTAATGAAACTGCTAAATTTGATTTAACTCTGTGCCTGTGGGATCAGGAAAATAGTTTAAGTGGTTATATCGAATATAACACTTCATTGTATGATTATGACATGGTTCAGCGTGTTTCAAATTATATGCAAAGTATTTTAACGATGGTTCTGGAAAATCCTAATCTAAAGTTGTCACAGCTATCAGCTTTTGATGAGAATGAACAAAAAGATATATTAACGATGAAAAAGTCAAAAAAACGGTCAGGTGTTAGACGTAAGCGCAAACAAACTGGCGCAGACATTGATATATAGAACATATTGACAAGATAATGACTTTGAGATATTAAAAATGAATGATATAAACAGTGCAAATTTATCAAATAATGGTATACATAAAAGGTTCGAATATCATGCTGAAAAAACACCAGATGCTACCGCACTGGTTTTTCAGAATGAATCTTTGACCTATCGTGAATTAAATGAAAAATCCAATTTACTAGCTCATTATTTAATTTATAAAGGTGTTATACCGGATTCACTAGTTGCGATATGTGTTGAGCGATCCCTTGATATGATCATCGGCATGTTGGCTATCATTAAAGCTGGCGGTGCCTATATTTCAATTGATACAGCTTATCCTGAAGACAGAGTTGATTATTTGCTGAAAGATACGAATACTTCGTTTCTACTGACACAATCTAAATTTGTATCAGAACTACCTGAGACCCAAGCAGAAATCGTTTTACTTGACAGCCACTGGAGTAATATAAAGAAAACAGGAAAAATCACAAATCCACATGTCAGATTATCTGTCGATAATCTTCTTTATATGATTTACACATCAGGATCTACCGGTAACCCTAAAGGAGTAATGATAACCCATAACAATGTTGAACGTTTACTAACTGAAACAGCTGAATGGTACAACTTTGATAATCAAGATACGTGGAGTCAATTTCATTCATATTGTTTTGATGTTTCGGTTTGGGAAATGTGGGGTGCTCTATATTATGGTGGTAAACTCGTTGTTGTACCGCACTGGGTATGTAAGAGTCCTGCAGAATTCTATGAGTTGATAGCTGATGAGAAGGTTACTGTACTAAGTCAAACGCCATCTAATTTTAAACAATTAATTCAGTACGAACAAGATCACCCTGAAACGCAACGCGAGTTGTCATTATCAGCCGTCATTTTTGCTGGTGAAGCTCTTGATTTTAATAGTCTTGTTCCATGGGTTGAAAAACATGGTGATGAGTATCCGCTATTAATAAATATGTATGGAATCACAGAAACAACTGTTCACTCCACATTTCGTCCACTGACTAAAGATGATATTACTAATCCGCAGGGCAGTTTGATTGGTGAACCTATACCGGATTTAGAGATTATTATATTAGATGAGTATTTAAATCCTGTCCCGATTGGTGTAGTTGGTGAAATTTATGTTGCTGGAGCTGGTCTTGCGCGCGGATATTTTAAACGCCCAGATTTAACAGCTGATCGGTTTATACCTGACCCATCAGGTGATGCTCAAGGTAGCCGTTTATATAGAAGTGGTGATCTAGGTCGTGTACTTGAAGATGGAGATATTGAGTACCTGGGGCGTATTGATCATCAGGTTAAAATTCGGGGATTTAGAATTGAGCTTGGTGAGATTGAAAGCATTATTAAAAGTCATCAAAAAATAAGAGATTGTGTTGTTATCGCGCATGATGATGGTACAGATGATAAACGACTGTTAGCATATATTGTTGAGCAAACAGTTAATGATAGTAATAATGTTGAAAGCGCTTTTGAACAGGAACAGGTTTCACAGTGGAAAGATGTTTTTAATAATACATATCTGGGGGAGGTTGATGTTTCTTCTGCTGACTTCAATATTGTGGGCTGGATTAGTAATTATACAGGAGAGGAAATACCCGCTAAAGAAATGGAAGAGTGGGTTGATTCTACAGTTGAGCGTATTCGTGCATTGAGAGGTAAGCGAGTCCTTGAATTAGGATGTGGAACAGGTTTGCTATTATTTCGTCTGGCAAAATATTTTAAAAATTATATGGGAACAGATTTTTCTACTGAATCACTAGCATATATAAAACAGCATTTTAATTTATTGGGCGAAGCGAAAGATTGTGTTCAATTGGAAGAAAGACAGGCTGATGATTTTAGCAATATGGAAGCCGGTAGTTACGATGTTTTAGTATTGAACTCAGTCGCACAATATTTTCCCGGTGTTGATTATTTTTTAAAAGTAATTGATGGAGTTATTAATAGTATAGATAAAAATGGAAAAATATTTTTAGGTGATATTAGAAATTTATCACTGAATGATATTTTTTATTATAATGTTGAACTATATCGTTCAACTGATGAAAAAAGCATTGACTCAGTAAACCACAAAGCGTTGAAACGAAAAGAGTATGATAATGAATTGGTTGTTGATCCTGAATTTTTTGTCGCATTAAAACAAAAGTACAAGCGTATAACAGCTGTTAAAATATTACCTAAGATCGGTAAGTATACAAATGAATTATCACAATTTCGATATGATGTTGTGTTGCATTTAGATAAAAAGTCATCAATACCTAATGATATTGAAAGTTTTAGCTGGAAAGAGAACAAGCTAAGTATTAATAAAATTAAATTAATGCTGGAATCAAATCAACATGTAAATATATATATAAACGATATACCTAATTTTCGAATACAAAGTGAACTATATAAGTTTGACCAACAGTCTGTTAAACCTAATCAGACTGTTGGTGGGTTAAAAAATGAATGTAAGGATTACATTGCTGCTAGTTCAGATATTAATGAAATAATGCAGTTGGGTGAATTGTATGGATATCATGTCGATATTGAATATGATCTTGCTTCAGATGGGCAGTTGCTTATTGCTCTTTTTACTAAGGATAGTAAACAAATCTGGCACATTCATGATGTGGTTAGACAAAAGGATTGGGCTAGTTATTCAAATGAGAGTTTCTTTGGTCAGAAACAGTCAAATTTAGTGCCAGAATTACGAAATTATCTAAGGGATATAATACCGGAATATATGGTGCCGTCTTTATATGAGCGACTGGAGAGTATTCCGCTAACCACAAATGGAAAAGTCGATAGAAAAAATTTACCCACACCATCTTCAATAAGAGCAGAGCTGCTAAATGAATACGTAGAGCCGACATCCGAAGAAGAGAAAAACATTACAAAAATATGTCAGGATATATTAGGAATAGACCAGATTGGTGTGAATGACAATTTTTTTGATCTTGGTGGGCACTCTTTACTGGCCACTCAAGTTATTTCACGAATTAATAAAGTATATCCTCAGGTATTTACATTAAAGGATATGTTTGCCGGTCCAACAGTTGCTGAAATGGCTGCTAAAATTATAGCAACAGATCAAACAGAAAAACGTACAAAAATTCAACCATCCCCACGTGATCAAGATTTGATCGTTTCTTTTGCTCAAAGTCGCTTATGGTTTCTTGATCGTCTATTACCAGGAGAAGGTGTGTATAACATACCGCTGCCTGTTAGACTCAATGGTGATCTTAATAAAGAAGCTCTAGTCAGTAGCATTGAATCTGTTATTGATCGACATGAAGTTCTGCGTACAACTTTGTCTGAAGTAGGTAGTCAGGCTGTTCAAGTCATCCATAGTAAAATTAATCTTACACTAGACGAAAAAGATCTCAGTCACATTGATATCAAGGAAAGAGAAGCAAAGGCGCAATGTCTTGCAAAAGAAGAAATCAATCGTCCATTTGACTTAACACAGGGGCCATTGATACGGGCAATGTTGTTACATATGTCTGCTGATGATCATATCCTGTTATTCACTATGCATCATATTGTCTCTGATGGTTGGTCAACGAGTATCTTAATTAAGGAGATAACCGCACTTTATGAACATGAGTTAACTGGTAAGTCACACAATTTAAAACCATTAGAGATTCAATATGCAGATTTTTCACTTTGGCAAAGAGAATGGTTACAGAGCGATGTCTTAGAAAGGCAAGTTGAATATTGGAAAAACTACTTGGGAGGAAATTTACCCGTTCTTTCTTTACCGACTGATTATGTTCGACCAGCGATACAAAGTTATCGAGGTGCGCGTTGTGATTTTAAATTAGATGATAATCTGGTAAAAGATTTACAGCATTTAAGTCGTGAAGAAGATTGTACTTTATATATGGTCATGTTAGCGGCATTTTATGTTTTGTTATATCGCTATACTGGACAAAACGAGATTTTAATTGGAACGCCAATAGCCAATCGGAATCGATCTGAAATTGAAGAGTTGATTGGTTTTTTTGTTAACACGTTGGTATTTAGAGGCGACTTATCAGGTAAGCCGAGTTTTCAGGAGTTATTAACAAAGGTTAAAGTGGATACAATTGAGTCATATAACCACCAGGATCTACCATTCGAAAAACTAGTAGAAGAATTGTCGCCTGCTCGAGACACAAGTCGCTCACCTATATTCCAGGTTATGTTCGATTATATAAACACACCAATGGAGGACGTGAACTTACCAGGTGTGACTCTCTCAGGTTATGCTGTAGAGTTAGAGGGTTCTCGTTTTGATCAAACATTGTTTATCGAAGAAAGAGATGGCCAGATAAGAGGATCACTGGAATACAGCAGCGATTTATTCAAAGAAACAACTATTGCTAGAATGCTATTACACTATAAACAGATACTTAAGAGTGTTGTTGAAAATAGACAACTAGCTGTCGCTAAACTTCCATTATTAGATGAAACTGAACGTCATCAGCAATTGGTTACATGGAATAATACAAACTTAGAGCATCAAAAATCAGAAACCGTTACAAATTTGTTTGAAGATCAGGTGTTACGTACACCTGATGAAGTTGCATTGTGCTATCAAACAGAACAATTAAGTTATACTGAATTAAACGTAAAAGCTAATCAACTAGCAGCATATATTATCAACTGTGGTGTAAAACCAGAACAGACTGTGGGTATTTGTTTGCCACGCTCTATTGATATGGTTGTTGCAATACTGGGCGTTTTAAAATCAGGGGCTGCATTTATACCAATGGACCCAGATTATCCTAAGTCACGACTAAACTATATGATGAATAACTCATCTACCAATGTTTTGTTAACATCAACAGAATACATTAATATTTTTAATACAGATGATACTCAGGTTTTATGTATCGACGAACGCCACAACTTCATCAATGAGCAAAATAAAAACAATATTGATTACACGATAAATCCTCAAAATATTGCATATGTAATTTATACATCTGGATCAACTGGAAATCCTAAAGGTGTTCAGGTTCCGCATTCTGCTTTGGTTAATTTCCTTATCACTATGCAAAATAAACCAGGCATAACTTCAAAAGATATATTAGTTTCTGTTACTTCAATGTCATTTGATATTTCATTGCTTGAAATTTGTTTACCTTTAATCGTTGGTGCTAAATTAATTTTGGCTAGTAAAGAGGAAAGCAAAGATGGAAAACTTCTAGTTGATTTATTGATCAATCATGATGCTACTATGATGCAAGCAACACCATCAAGTTGGGATATGCTAGTAGAATACATGCCAGCAATTAGTTTGAAGGCTTTATGTGGAGGTGAGGCTATTAGTAAATTGCTTGCTGAGCGGTTGTTGAATAAAGTAAGCGAACTTTGGAACATGTACGGGCCAACTGAAACTTGCATTTGGTCTTCTGTTAGTCAAATAACAAAATCTGGTCAGTCAATATCTATAGGAAAACCAGTTGCAAATACTCAATTTTATATTTTAGATTCCACTTATAATATGTTGCCTATAGGGGTAGTTGGTGAGTTATTTATTGGTGGTGATGGACTAGCAAGGGGGTACCTAGGGCGTGGAGACTTAACCTCAGAACGTTTTGTTCCAAATCCTTATAGTAAAGGTGTAGGAGATCGAATTTATAGAACTGGAGATTTAGCAAAATATTGTGAAGATGGAGCAATAGAATATGTTGGTCGTTGTGATTATCAAGTTAAAATAAGAGGGTATCGTATAGAATTAGGTGAAATTGAAACAGTTTTACTATCGTGTGAATCCGTGAAATCTGCTGTGGTTGTTTCTTTTGAAAGTGAGAATGATGTACAACAGTTAGTTGCATATTATGTAGCTGATAAACAATTGAACAACAGTGAATTAAGAGAAATCTTAAGCGAGCAGTTGCCCGAGTATATGCTACCTTCAGTATTTGTTTGGCTTGATGTTTTACCACTTACCAGTAATGGAAAGCTAGACAGAAAACAATTACCAGAACCGTCAGGTATGCGACCTGAATTGTCACATGAATATAAAAAGCCGGGTACACCAATAGAGCAATCATTGGCAGAAATATGGAGCTCTGTACTTGGTGTTAATTCAATAGGAATCTATGATAACTTTTTTGATTTAGGTGGGCATTCTTTAAATGCAACGCATGTCATAACACGGGTAAAACAAATATTGCATTGTGATATACCCTTGCGAGTGTTATTTGAGACACCAACTATTTATTCTTTTGCGAGACGTATTAACGATCAGTTAGAATCAGTTGGAGGGATTAATTACCACAGAATAGAACGGGCTCCAGTACAGGAAAATTATCAGTTGTCTAATGCACAAAAAAGACTATGGTTTTTAACCCAGATGGAGTCAGACAATCCATTCTATAACATACCATGGTCTGTAGTTTTGAAAGGGCGATTAGACAAAGTTGCTTTAGTTTCAGCACTCCAGCAAGTTGTTGATCGCCATGATGTTTTGCGAACAAATTTCTTTTTGATTAATGGAAAGCCTGCACAAATTATAAACCCTTCATTAAAAATTAATCTCGATCAAATGAGTTTAGTAGGAATACCTCAGAATAAACGCTTAGAAGAAGCGCAACTACTTTCTTATAAAGAAGCGGCTAAACCATTTGATCTAGAATTAGATCCACTAGTTCGTGGGAGCCTGGTGAAGCTTGATGAAGATGAGCACCTTTTACTATTAACGATGCATCATATTATCGCAGACGGTTGGTCTATGGGCGTATTGGTGAAAGAATTGAGCAAGTTTTATACTGCCCAGATTGAAGAGCAATCGGTTCTTTTGCCAGAGCTTGATGTACAGTATATAGATTATACAAACTGGCAAAATCAACTATTTAATACGAATGAACTAAAAGCACAGGAGAATTACTGGTTAGAAAAGTTAGACGGTAAACTACCTGTGCTTAATTTACCATCAGATTATAGTCGATCTAATATTCAAAGTTATCGGGGAAAGATACTCACATTTAACTTATCTGATGAACTGAACCAGTCATTGAAGGAGTTAAGTCGAGCTAATGGTGCAACTCAGTTTATGACTATGTTGGCAGCATATAAAATACTATTACATAAGTTAACGCAGGAAGAAGATATCCTGGTTGGCACACCTGTGGCTGGTCGTCGTGATCCCTCACTTGAGCCAATGATAGGGTTTTTTGTCAATTTGCTTGTGTTTAGAAATCATGTTTCTGTTGAATTTACATTTATTGATTTTCTTAAGCAGGTGAAAGAAACTGCGTTAGCAGCCTGGGGGAATCAGGATTATCAATTTGATCAATTAGTAGAAAAATTAAATCCTGAAAGAGATCTTAGTCGACAACCATTGTTTTCTGTTATGTTTACATTTCAGAATGAACTAGAAATGATTAAAGATCATTTGAATTTTTCTGGTTTAACAATAGAGGGTCTTGGTGCAGGGCAAACATTCTCTAAATTTGATATAACATTTTTTGTATCTGAGATGGATTCAGGTCTTTCTATTAATATAGAGTACAACACTGATTTGTTCAATGAAGAACGAATAAAATGTATGTTCAATCAGTATAAAGTGTTGCTTGAAAATATAGTTAAAGAACCTGAGACACAAATTAATAAATTAAGCATATTGTCTGAAACTAGTGAAAATTGGTTGCTACATAAATTAAATTCAACTGACACTGTAATTTCAACAGATCGTTCAATTATAGAAGTGTTTTCTGATCAGGTTAAAAAATATGGTGATGAAACGGCTTTACTATATGGAAATGAAAGCGTTAGTTATGATGATCTTGATAAACGTTCTAATCAAATAGCGAATCACCTGATGGACTTAGGTGTTAATGCTGAAGATAAAGTAGGGATACTACTCGAACGCAAACCTGAATATATCATTGCCATGTTGGCAATTCTAAAGGCTGGTGGAAGTTTTGTTCCATTAGATGAGCGCTATCCATTAAACCGAAAAGAAATGATTCTTCGCAATACGGGTAGTAAGGTGTTACTGACAGGTAAACGTCATATTAAAGAAGCAAATCAACTGCAGTGGTTATTAGCCGATTTGCATAGTTATATTACACTTGATGTTGAATCACCATATGAATGTGTAGAAACTGATGACTCTGATACAGATCAGAAACTTTGGGATTTTGTTGCCGATCGATCAACCAATGAAATTAATGCATCGGGATGGATGAGTAGTTATACGGGAGAGGATTTTAGTACCCATGAAATGGAGGAGTATGTTAATAATATAGTTAATAAACTTAGCCCATATTTAACCAATGAAACACGAATCTTGGAAGTTGGCTGTGGTTCTGGCTTATCCATGTTTGCATTGTCTGGTCAGGTCGCATATTACCATGGTACAGATCTATCAACTTCGATTATAGAAAAGGATAAAATAGAAGCAGCTAAGCGAGGATTAAATAATATTACCCTTGAGACTCGGAGTGCTTATGAAATCAGTGAAATAGAAGTAGATCCTTTTGATATTGTTATAATTAACAGTGTAATTCAATTGTTTCCTGGTCATAACTATTTAAGTAATGTTATTAATGATTGTTTGAATCAACTAAAACCAGGTGGCATAGTTTTTGTTGGTGACGTCATGGACCTTCGTCGGAAGAAAAAATTATGTGAATCTTTACGTGCATTTAAAGAACTAAATGAAGGTAAGGGTTATCGTACAAAAACAGATTGGGATAATGAATTATTCCTGGATAAAGATTATTTTAACGATCTAAGACATGTTCAGGAAATTAGTAGTGTTTACGTTTCTGAGAAACTTGGTGAAATAGATAATGAATTAAAAAATTATCGCTATGATGTCATATTAAGAAAAGTAGATAAAGGAAATCAAGAAAAATTACCAGTAAAGCATAAGTACCAATTTGGTAAAACTAGCACTGCGGAATATTCACAGAAACCTTTGTCACTGCATAGTACTGGATCAAGTAGTGCTTATGTAATGTATACATCTGGATCAACGGGTATACCAAAAGGTGTTGAAGCTACACATAAAGGTGTTGTTCGTTTAGTCAAAGATACGAATTACGTAACACTTGATGATAAACAAATAATTTTACAAGCAGCACCGTTTACATTCGATGCCTCAACTTTTGAGATATGGGGAAGCTTGTTAAATGGCGGTAAATTGGTATTACTTGAAAGTAATCAATTATCATTGGGTGATATAAAAAACAGTATTAACCGATATGGCATAAATACCTTGTGGTTAACTTCAGGGCTGTTCAAGCAATTAGTGGATGATGATGTTAATAGCCTGCAAGGAGTACAACAATTATTATCTGGTGGCGATGTACTACCTGTAGACTCCGTTCAGAAAGTATTAACTAATATACAAGAATGTCGCATAATTAACGGTTATGGTCCAACTGAAAACACAACTTTTTCTACCTGTTATAACTTTGATACCTTAGATCACGAAGTTGATGGAATTCCAATTGGCTATCCTATTACGGGCTCAAATGTGTATATTTTGGATGATGACTTGAAACCTTGCCCAGTGGGAGTTTTAGGTGAAATCTATGTTGGTGGTTCAGGTCTTGCTAGAGGTTACATGGGGAGAAGTGATCTAACAGGTGAAATGTTTATTCCTAATCCTTATAGCAATAAATCAGGCGAACGTTTATATCGAACAGGAGACCTAGGTAAATTTAGCTGGAATGGTGCTGTCGAATATTCTGGACGTCGTGATCAACAGGTCAAAATCAGAGGTTTTCGCATAGAGTTGGGAGAAGTTGAAACTGCATTAGCACAATGTGAAAGCATTACTTCAAGTGTAGTAGTCGTTGAAACTGATGATAACGATCAAAAACGACTTATTGCATATTATGTGTCGTCAGAGGTTTTAAACAGTAGTTTGCTTAGAGAAAGTTTAAGCGCATGTTTACCTGATTACATGGTGCCTTCTTTATTTATATTCATGGATGAATTTCCATTAACTGAAAATGGTAAGATAGATCGCAAAAGGTTGCCTAAACCAGACGGAGATCGTCCCGAATTGTCACCAGAATATGAACAAGCTGAAACTGAACTTGAACATACTCTTGTTGAAATATGGAGTGATGTGCTAGGTGTTAAACAGATTGGTATACAGGATAACTTTTTTGATCTTGGCGGAGATTCGATACTTAGTATCCAGATTATATCCCGTTTAAATCAAAAAGGCATAAGTATAGAGCCTAAGCAAATATTTCAATATCAAACAATATCCGAACTGGCTTATTATCTTGGTGAAGGCAATATTAAAGAAACAATGCGCTCTCAGGAAAGTGTATCTGGTTATGTTTTACTAACACCAATTCAGCATTGGTTTTTTAATCAAAACTTAGCACAAAAGGCCCATTGGAATCATGCGATTTTATTAAAAACAGAGAATGCAATTAATGAGAATTCGTTAATAACGGCTTTAGCTGCATTACTGAATCATCATGATGCATTACGTATGCGTTTTCAAACACAGGAAGATTGTTGGCTACAATCTAATGAAGATATAGGTGAACAATTGTCGCTTATATCACATGATTTATCACATCTAGATACTACATCACAGAAAAAAGAAATGCAGATACTGTGTGAAAAAATACACACTTCCCTGAACCTCGAAAATGGTCCATTGATACGAGCAGCTGAATATAAGTTAAACCAAACAGATACTCGTTTGTTTATCGTTATACACCATTTGGTTGTGGATGGTGTTTCATGGCGAATTTTACTGGAGGATTTGCAAATGGCATACATGCAGGCTCTTGGTGGTCAGTCTGTTATGTTACCAATGAAAACTTCATCCTATCAGGAATGGGCGGCCTGGTTAAACAGCAATGATATAAAAGTAAAAGTGGGCGATCAGTTAGATTATTGGTTAAAGACAGAGCAAGCGGAATCGAAATGCATACCACTTGATTTATGTGAAGGGGAAAATCTATCAGGTAGCACAAAAAATGTTTCTATAAGTTTAAATAAAGAAGAAACTCAGCAGTTATTAACCCAAACCTATTCTGCTTATCATGCAGATGTAAATGAGTTATTACTCACTGCATTTGTAATGGGCCTAAAGTTATGGAAAGGAATAGACACTATAAAGATAGACCTGGAAAGTCATGGACGGGATGGAATAGACAGTGATTGTGATACCAGTCGAACAGTGGGTTGGTTTACTGCATTATATCCGCTGTTAGTATCATTGTCAGAATGTGATGATATGGGTGAACAGATTAAGCGCATAAAAGAACATGTACACAATGTGCCTGGTAAAGGAATGGGATATGGAATATTGAAATACCTCATCAAAGAACCTGCTTTGCAGAACACCACCAGCTCACAAGTAATGTTTAATTATCTAGGCCGCTTCGATCAATTTACAGATGAAGGCATGTTTCAGCTCGCAGATGAAGCGACTGGAGATTTAATCGGTAATCTAAATGATCGCGGTTACCTATTAGTGGTCAATGGAATAATTATTTCCGGTGAATTGAATTTAAGTGTTTCGTATAGTGAAAACCGTCATCGTAAAGAAACAATAGAGCAATTGTGCGCTCATGTTGAAGATGCATTACATAAGATTATCAAACATTGTTCTCAGCAAAAAGAAACCACCTGGACACCTTCCGATTTCGATATGGTTTCTGTAACGCAAGATCAACTGGATAATATTTTTTAATATAACGGCTAAATTGTAGCCGAAATACTAAAGTATAAAGAAATGAATAATATTTTAAATAAAGAGAATATTGAGGATTTATATCCATTATCACCATTGCAAGAAGGTATGTTATTCCATGCTGTTTATCAGCCGGAATCACCATTATATTTTGAGCAATTTAGAATGGAGTTAAAAGGCGGTCTAAATGTAGATTGTTTTGAAAAAGCCTGGAATTATGTAATAAGTAATAACTCGATATTACGAACAGTATTTAGATGGAAAAGTCTGGATAAACCTATTCAGGTAGTTCTAAAAAAACGCCCACTTGAATTAATAGTTCACCAGGATATATGTTTTAACAAAGAAAGCATAGACAAGTTTTTGGTTGAAGACAGAGCCAACACATTTTCAATGGAAGAAGGGCCTCTTCTTCGTTTGAATTTATTGTCTAAAGGGAACGATAATTATTTATTTGTATGGAGTTTTCATCATATTATTCTGGACGGGTGGAGTATTCCGGTTTTATTAAATGAGTTAATTGATGCATATACAAAGATCAGTGGAGATGAAACGCTCCATTATAAGAAGGGTAGAAATTATAAAGATTATATAACCTGGTTATCAAAACAGGATGTGGAAAAAGCTAATAAGTTTTGGAAAGAACACTTAGACTCTATAACTAACACATCAGTGCTTCCGTTTGTTAACTTGAGTAAGAAGAGAGTAGCTAAAAATGTTATTAATAAGGAGTTTTTTCTTGATAAAAACACCAGCCAAGAACTGGAAAAATTTGCCAAAAAATATCGTGTAACTCCAAATGTAGTGATCCAGGCTGCTTGGGGGATATTGTTACAGCGCTTAAGTTTACAAAACGATGTGGTTTATGGAACGACATTTTCTGGACGACCTGGTGATTTACCAGGCGCTGAAAATATGATTGGACTTTTTATTAATACACTTCCTGTCAGATTGAAGATAAATCCTGAAGAAAGTCTAAGTGAATTTCTGAAAAATATTCAACAACAGCTTGTACAGTTACAGGATTATCAGTATTCATCTATTTCGGATATACGTTCTATTGCTGAAATTAAAGGTGATGCTGAGCTATTTCAAACTTTACTAGTTTTTGAAAACTTTCCTTCTGGTGAGCGTAAAACATCTGGTAAGAATGAAATCTCTATAGGTGAGTTTTCATATGATGAAATGACTAATTTCCCAGTCACACTGGTTGTAGCTTCCGTAGAAGGTAAACTAGTTTTTCGCTGTAGCTTTATAAAAGAACAGGTTGAAGAAGAACTTGCTAATAAAATTACTGAATATATGCAAACCTTGCTTCATAATATGCTGGAAGTTCCTGATGCTAATCTAAATCAACTGGATATTTTATCAGAAGTTAATATCAAGCAGGTATTATTTGATTTGAATAGGGGACAAGAGAAACCAAAATCTGGCAATAGTTTACATGGTATGTATCAACAACAGGTTAAAAAAACACCTGATGCAGTAGCGGTTAGTTTTGAGGGCGAGTCTTTAACATACCAGGAACTCGATAAACAGACGGATAAACTGGCACATTATTTAGTTCATCAAGGCATTACTAGAGATAGTCTTGTCGGTGTTTGTATGGAACGCTCAATTGAATTAGTCGTCAGCTTGTTGGGGGTACTGAAAGCTGGGGCAGCATACGTACCAGTAGATCCCGATTATCCAAAAGATAGACTCGATTATATATTACAAAGTAGTGGTGTCACTGTATTGCTTACTCAAAAAAGTGTAAGCAATAAATTACCTGAATATATGGGATCAGTATTATGCCTTGATACTGGCTGGCAAACACAATTTTCTGATAGTGAAAGTGCAGAACAGTTTGTTGATGCACACCCTGATCAACTAGCTTATGTAATTTATACATCGGGATCAACGGGTAAACCCAAAGGTGTTGCAGTACCACATAGTGGAGTTGTAAATCGACTAGAGTGGATGCAGGCAGAAATGCAGCTAAATACAGACGATGTTGTCTTGCAGAAAACACCGTTTAGTTTTGATGTATCTGTATGGGAGTTTTTCTGGCCATTAGTAACCGGTGCTCGACTGGTATTGGCAAAACCGGAGGGTCATAAAGACCCAATGTATTTGGTAGATTTAATTAAAAGGGAAGGCGTTACGACATTACATTTTGTTCCACCTATGTTAAGTGTATTTCTGGAATACATTAATAAAGACATATGTTCATCAATAAAACGGGTAATATGCAGTGGTGAAGCATTAAAAACTATACATGTTTCTGATTTTTTTAGTAAATCAAACGCACATTTATATAATCTTTATGGCCCAACTGAAGCATCTATTGATGTAACTTCATGGCGTTGTCAACAACTCACTAATGATTCAGAAGTTCCGATTGGTTTCCCTATCTGGAATACTCAAATGTATATTCTTGATAATGAGTTAAATCCCGTCCCATTGGGTGTACCTGGTGAACTGTATATCGCTGGTATAGGTTTAGCCAGGTGCTATATAAATCAACCCGGACTAACGGCAGAAAAATTTATTCCATCCCCATTTAGTACGAGTAAAGGTTCAAGACTTTATCGAAGTGGTGATTTAGCCCGATTTTTATCAGATGGAAATATTGAATATCATGGACGAATTGATCATCAGGTAAAAATCCGTGGTAATCGAATTGAATTGGGTGAAATAGAATCTGTACTCAGCCAGCTTTCTGAAGTTGATCAATGCGTGGTTACGGTAAAAGATGGTGAAACGGGTGTTAAAAAAATCGTAGCTTATGTAGTCATTAATCCGTCATCTATGCTTACAAACAAACAGCTAAGTCTTTTTTTAGGAGAACAGTTACCTGACTATATGCTCCCATCTGTGTATGTCTATCTTGATGAATTACCTTTAACTTCCAATGGTAAGGTCGATCGAAAACAATTACCGAATCCTAAAGGACATAGCTTTGATCTATCATCCAATTATGAAGCACCTGACACTGAACTGGAGAAATCGCTAGTTGAAGTTTGGAGTGCTGTGCTGAATATTGAGCAAGTGGGCATCCATGATAACTTTTTCGACCTGGGTGGAGATTCCATACTAAGTATTCAAATAATATCTCGCTTAAATCAAAAAGGAATTAATCTGGAGCCTAAACAAATATTTCAATATCAGACTATTTCACAACTAGCAGGTCAGCTGAAAGAAGGCAGTGCAAACAAAAATACATATTCTCAGGAAAGTGTATCGGGATCTGTTTTGCTTACACCGGTACAGCAATGGTTTTTTCAGCAGGATTTTTCTCAACCAGGTCATTGGAATCATGCTGTTTTATTGAAAGCACAACAAGCAATCGATGAGAATTCGTTAAAAACAGCTTTATCAACGTTACTCGATCATCACGATGCATTACGTATGCGTTATTTTCAAATAGATGGTAGTTGGATTCAAACAAATGGAAAGATTGGTGAATGCATCTCTTTAATATCAAAGGATTTATCAACACTGGCTACAGAAGCACAAGAAAGTGAAATGCTGAGATTGTGTGAACAACTGCATTCAACTCTTGATCTTGAAAAGGGTCCCTTATTACAAGTAGCTATTTTTAGGTTAAGTGAATCAGATGTTCGATTGTTTATCGTTATTCATCACCTGGTTGTTGATGGTGTTTCCTGGCGTATATTGCTAGAAGACTTACAAATGGCATATAGCCAGCTACAGTCAGGTCAGGCTGTTACATTACCCATGAAAACAGCATCCTATCAGGACTGGGCTAACTGGTTAGACAGTCAGGATACTAAGGATAAAGTAAGTGAACAGATTGCATACTGGTCAGCAATAGAGAAGGCTGAATCAAAAAGTATACCAGTAGATCATTATGAGGGGGAAATCCTTTCAGGCAGCACAGAAACTGTTGTAATAAGTCTAAATAAAAATGAAACACAACAATTATTATCACAAACTTATTCCAGCTATCATGCAGATGTTAATGAATTATTAATCACAGCTTTTTTAATGGGCCTGAAATTATGGAAAGGAATAGACGTAGTAAAGCTGGACCTGGAAAGTCATGGTCGTGATGGAATAAATGGCCAGTTAGATACCAGCCGGACAGTAGGCTGGTTTACTGCAATACACCCAATATTGGCTTCCTTGTCTGGGAGTAAAGATATTGGCGAACAGATAAAACGCATAAAAGAACAGGTACGCAGTATACCTGATAAAGGTGTGGGATATGGAATATTAAAATACCTTGCTGCAGAATCCGCTTTACAACAAAGTACCAACGCAGAGATTATGTTCAATTATCTCGGTCGTTTTGACCAGTTCACTGAACAGGGTATATTCCAGCTTTCTGCAGAACCTACAGGTGCGCTTATTGGAAAAGAAAACAAAAGAACTCATATGCTCGATGTAAATGGAATTATTCTAAGTGGTGAGTTATCAGTGAATATTTCTTATAGCCAGAATAGGTTTCGCAAGGAAAACATCGAGATATTAGCTGAAAGTGTTGCTAGCTCCTTACGTGAAATTATTAATCATTGTATGTCGCAGCAGAAAACAAGCTGGACACCATCAGATATTACAACATTAGAGGTTTCTCAAACTGCACTGGATGAATTGCCTGATACTACGCAAGACGTTTATGCCCTATCGCCCTTACAGAAAGGGTTATTATTCCACGCTGTCTATGAACCTACATCACCTGTATATTTTGAACAGTTTGTATTCTCTCTTGAAGGCGAACTGAATGAGGATGTCTTCCAAAAAACCTGGGAATATTTAGTGGATAATACCCCTGTCTTACGTACAGTATTTCGTTGGGAAGATTATGAGTATCCTTTTCAGGTTGTTCTTGATTCAATGTGTGTACCGCTTCAGGTGAATGACTTACAACATATTGACGAGAAGAATCAGAAGAAAGAAATTTCATTGTTTTTAGACCAGGACAGGCAGGCAGGTTTTGACTTTAAACAAGGGCCTCTTTTAAGGATTAATTTATTTAAACTGACCCAAAATAAATATACTTTTGTATGGAGTTATCATCATATATTAATGGATGGATGGTGTTTACCTGTTTTAACAGGTGATATTCTTAATATTTATGCAAGCCTAAGCTCAGGAGTCAAACCACATTTAAATCAAAGGCGCAACTATAAGGATTACATTCTATGGCTATCAGAACAAAATGAATCAGCAGCGCTTAAATTTTGGCAGGCAAATTTAATTGATATTGAAGAGCCAACATTACTTGCAAAAACTTACGCAGTAGAAAATGAATCAGATCAACAATCTGTTGGTTCTTTATCATTGACATTACCAACTGAATTATATGTAGCATTGGATGCATGTCAGAAAAGAAACAGAGTTACTCTAAGCGTAGTAATGCAGGCAGCCTGGAGCCTGGTATTAAGCCGTTATTTACAGCAATCCAGAGTTACATTTGGGCTAACTGTTTCGGGTCGCCCTGCAGAATTGGTGGGCATGGAAAATATGCTCGGTTTGTTTATCAATACTATGCCGTTAAGTGTCAATATCAATCGGGATATGCCTATAAAAGATTGGCTTCAACTAATTCAAAATCAAAATATTTCATTGCAGAAAAATTCTTTTATAGCCTTATCTGATATCCATTTGGATAATAGCAGTATAGCAGTACAAAATTTATTCGATACTATTTTTGTTTTTGAAAATTACCCGGTTAAGATTGATAATGAAAATGAATCTAGTGGTTTACAGATTATTGATGTTCAAATAAATGAAATGACGAATTACCCCTTAACTGTCATTGTTAATCCTGCTGAGAAAGTTGAACTGGAATTCCAATACAGACAAGATCTATTTTCGGCAGAATTAATAGAAAATATGTCCCAGGCTTATCTTTCGATTCTGAAAAAGATATGTATGCAGGATACAGTCTTTACTGAACAACTATTTGTTATTCCAGACAATGAATATAATAACGTTATCAATGACTTTAATAATACAAATACTAGATATAAATATAATAATCGAATTATAGATATATTCGAAGATCAGGTAGATAAAAATCCGCAACACATAGCGCTTGTTTATAACGAAGAGCAGCTAACATACTATCAGTTAAATATACTGGCTAATCAATATGCAAAATATTTACAAGACAATGGAGTAAAGAATGAGGTTGTTGTCGGTGTATATGGAGAACGCTCAATTGAAGTTATAGTAGCTTTAATCGCTATACACAAAGCAGGTGGTGCTTACCTACCATTAGATATTGATTATCCAGAAGAACGAATTCAATATATGATTGAAGACAGCAGAGCGAGCGTTATTCTAGCACAAGCTCACTTGATTCAGTCTTTTCAGAAATCAGATATCAAAATCTTACCGTTATCAACTGATAATGATAATGTAATAAATAACTCAACTCACAATCAGAAGATCAAGTCAAATGATGAAAATCTTGCATATTTGATTTATACATCAGGCTCAACAGGACTACCTAAAGGTATCGGTTTAACACAAAAGACGTTACTTAATTTAATTCAGTGGCAAACACAAGCTGAAGGCGAGGTGAAGTCTGAAAAGGTGTTACAGTTTGCGCCAATGAATTTCGATGTTAGTCTACAGGAGATATTTTCAACTCTATGTACAGGTGGTGAGTTACATATAATATCAAAGAAAATACGCCAGGATTTCAGTTTACTTATAGACTACATTAATAACAATAACATACAGAAATTGTATCTACCTTACATTGCACTGAGGCAACTTGCCGATCAGTGTTTACAAACAAATAAGATTTTATTAACAAGTTTAACATCATTAATAACAGCAGGTGAGCAGCTGGCTATTACTGATAATATAAAACAATGGTTAACATCTAACCCACAGACAAAACTATTTAATCATTATGGTCCATCAGAAACGCACGTAGTTTCGAATTTCTTATTGCCTACTAATAAAGATCAGTGGTCCGACCTTCCACCAATAGGAAAACCTATTGCAAATACACAGTTATATATTTTGGATAAGAGGCTTAATCCTCAACCTGTTGGAGTAGTGGGTGAGTTGTATATAGCTGGTAGCAATCTGGGAAGAGGGTACTTGAGTAAGCCAGACTTAACGGCTGAAAACTTTATAGCTAACCCATATAGCAGTATACAGGGCGATAGAATGTACAAAACGGGTGATTATGCTCGCTATCTTTCGTCAGGTGATATTGAATATGTTGGTCGTTTAGATAGCCAGGTTAAGGTTAACGGCTATAGAATTGAACTATCAGAAATTGAATCCGTATTGAGATCAATCGCAGGTGTAAAAGAAGCGATAGTTGATGTTTATAAAGTCAATTTAGAGAACAGACAACTGATCGCATATCTATCTGTTGATATAGAGAAGGAGTTTACTGCACAGAGCATTAAAAAAGAAGTAGCAAATAGATTGCCATATTATATGGTGCCTGCATTTGTTCAGTTTTTAGATCAATTTCCTGTAACACCTAGCGGAAAACTTGATCGTCTTCGCTTACCTAAGCCAGATGGAATAAGCACCGATATCAGTCTAAATACAGTTTCTGCTAGAAGTAGTATAGAAGAAATGATTAAAGGCATATGGCATGAGTCTTTGGGTGTAAATAATATAAGTATTAATGATGACTTTTTTGAATTAGGTGGTAATTCACTTACTGCAATGCAAGTTGTTGCAAAAACCAAGCAGTTATTAAATAAAGAAATACCCGTGCGTGTACTATTCGAAGCGCCAACAATAGCTGAATTTTCGCTCAGAATAAATGAGCAGGAAGGTTGTGTATTACCCGCAATTCAGGCAGTTGAAACTAGGGAGTACTACCCTGTATCTCATGCTCAGAAACGTCTTTGGTTTCTGTCGCAGCTAGATCGAGAAAGTGCAGCTTATAACATGCCAGCAGTATTTAAATTAGAAGGTATTGTGGATGTGGGGGCTCTTCAGGAAACAATTCAGGTGATTGTAGATCGACATCACACGCTGAAGACTGTCTTCATAGCTCAAGATGATCAACCCATGCAATGGGTTCTGAATGATGTCACAATAGATTTACCTGTAACGGATATCAGTTACCTTTATGGTCAAAAAGATTTACTTGATAAAAAAATTAATTCAATGATCATAAAAGAAGCTGCTACTCCATTTAATCTGGAAACAGGGCCATTATTACGCAGTCGTTTATTGAAGCTGGACAGTCAGGAATATATTTTGTTTTTTACCATGCATCACATTATAAGCGATGGGTGGTCGTTTAATGTATTAGTAAATGAAATTACTACACTGTATAGAAATATTGTTAATAAAGAATCGAATTATGTTGAGCTTTCTAAACTACCTGTACAGTATGTTGATTATTCTATATGGCAAAATAATAATCTTAATTCGGGTGAATTAGATTCTCAGCGTCAGTACTGGTTGGATCAATTATCTGGCGAGTTACCTTTGCTTGATTTACCAACTGATTACCCTAGACCACCGGTGCAAACATTCAATGGAGACATTTGTACATTATCAGTTACTGAAGACAGTCAGATTAAACTAGATAAACGTTGCCGCGATAATAGTGTGACAAAATTTATGTGGTTTGTTGCTGTATTTCAAACACTATTATTTAGATTGACTGGTCAGACTGATATATTTCATGGTACACCTATCGCTAATCGGCATCATGCTTCACTAGAAAATTTAATCGGATGCTTAATTAATGTATTAGTTTTACGTAGCAAATTATCTGGTGATTTAAGTTTTGAAAATTTGCTCAAGAATATAAAGAAAACAACATTAGATGCTTATACTAATCAGGATTATCCATTTGATTTATTGGTTGATAAGCTAAGTGTTGATCGTGATCTAGGACGACAGGCATTGTTTGATGTGATGTTTGTATACCATACAAAAGATCAGATAAAAACAGACGATGTAATTTTTGATGACAAGCTTAATTTAAAGCCCGTAGGTAGTGGATATCGACAGGCAAAGTTTGATTTGACTGTGAGTATTCGAGAACTTTCTGCAGGTATGGAAATTGAATTTGAATACAATACTGACTTATTTGCTAAAGAAACAATTCAGCGCTGGATTAGTTACTTTAATAATATCCTGCAATCATCAATGATTGACCCAGGGCATAGAATTTCAACAATTAATCTCCTATCAGAACAAGAACGGTATCAAATATTATTTGGATTCAATGAGCAGTCAGTTGTAAAGCCTAATAACCTTTGCTTACATCAACTATTTGAAGCAATAGTAACTAATAACCCTCAAGCTACAGCATTGATTTGTGATGATGAATCATATACATATGAGCAATTAAATAATCATGCTAATCGGCTTGCTCGAAGTCTAACTGATACAGGTGTTGGTCCTGAAGTACTAACAGGTCTCTGTGTTGAAAGATCACTAGATCTAGTTGTAGGAATAATGGGTATCTTAAAAGCAGGGGGTGCATATGTACCTATGGATCCTGAATATCCAGTTGATCGCCTTAATTATATACTTGAAGATACTGGAATAAATGTATTAGTTACTCATAAAGGATTGATAGAAAATAGACTGGCTTTTTCAGGCAAACAAATTTATTTAGATGATAAGGAAAAATTAAGAAAATATAGCGTAGCTAACTTGATGTTGGAGTTGGATAGTAAATATCTAGCATATGTAATATATACATCAGGTTCTACTGGAAAACCTAAAGGAACCTTATTAACTCATGAAAACGTAACTCGTTTATTAACTGTATGTCAGCGTGATTTTAATTTTTCTGATAATGATGTTTGGACCCTATTTCACTCATACTGTTTTGATTTTTCAGTTTGGGAAATATTTGGTGCACTTACATATGGAGGTAAACTTGTTGTAGTGCCACAACAAGCGAGTCAGTCACCAAATGAATTTATGAAATTATTAGAAAATAATGGCGTTACTGTTTTGAATCAAACGCCATCTTCATTTGCACGTTTACTTGATATAGCTGTTGAGCAGACGAATCATAACTGGGCTTCTCAACTTAAGTATGTAGTATTTGGTGGTGAAGCATTAGATTTAGGGATATTAAAGCCCTGGTATCGCCAGAAAATGAACAGTCAAACTAGACTAGTTAATATGTATGGTATTACAGAAACAACCGTACATGTAACATATAAAGAAGTAATGGAAGATCAAGTGCATCAGCTGTCTACTGATCGCTCAATTGGTACACCTCTCTCTGATTTAAATTTGTATGTGCTAGACGCTGAATTGAACCCTGCACCTATTGGCATTGTTGGTGAACTATATGTGAGCGGAGCTGGATTAGCCAGAGGTTATTTAGGAAGAGGAGACCTAAGCGCAGATAGATTTATTCCAAATCTTTACACTGATGTGCCAGGAGATCGGTTATATAAAACAGGTGATTTAGGTAAGTATACGAACTCAGGTGTCGTTGAATATATTGGTCGCTGTGATCAGCAAGTAAAAATCAGAGGCTTCAGAATCGAACTAGGTGAAATTGAATCTGTTTTAGAAAAACATGAAAGAATTAATCATTGTGTTGTGTTAACAATAAAAGACCGAGGCCAAAGAGAACGATTGGTTGCATATTATACCGCTGATGAAACGATTTCAGTTTCAATTTTACGAAATCATCTGTCTTTTCATTTACCAGAATATATGATCCCATCAGGGTTTATTTTCTTAAGTGAATTTCCCTTAACTTCAAATGGAAAACTAGATAAAAAAGCTTTATTAAGCCAATCGGGTCTTGCAAGTCGACCAGAACTAGAAGTAAATTATGTTGCTGCGAGTACAGATACTGAACTCAAATTAACCAACATTTGGAAGGAGGTATTAGATATTCAACAGATTGGTGTACATGATAATTTCTTTGACCTTGGTGGGGAGTCATTTAGTGCATATCGATTGATGTCATGCATAGCTGATGAGTTTGATAAAGAGTTGCCTTTGGTTACTATCTTCAATTCACCGACAATTCAGCAACTCGGTATATATCTGGAAGAATTTGTAGAAAGTTTAGATAATCAGGTACTTGTTTTAATGCAACAAGGAAGTCCATCGTGTCTACCTTTTTTCTGTATACATCCAGCCGGAGGAGATGTATTAGGCTTTCAACAACTGTCTAAACAGTTGGGTGAAGATCAGACATTTTATGGAATACAATCACAAGGCCGTTTTTTAGATGACCGCTATAATTCATCATTGGAGCAAATGGCTGAAGGCTATGTCAATGCAATTCTATCTGTTCAAAAAGAAGGGCCATATATGGTTGGCGGACATTCAATGGGTGGTATAGCTGCGTTTGAGGTTGTTCGTCAATTAGAGGAAAGAGGTAAAAAAGTAGCTGTTTTAGCCGTCTTTGATGCCGAAATTAAAAAGAAAAAGACATCAATGCTTGATACATTACTTATGGTAAGTGATATGTTTGGATTAGATTTCAATAGAAATGAATTAAGTAAACATCAAGGTACTGAAATGATGGATCAAGTACTTATAAAAGCAAAGCAAAAATTTGGACAAGTACTCGAAATAGCTTACGAAATGGATATATTACCAAGAGGTTTCCGCACAAAAGATGCAGAGATGTTCTTAAATAGAATTGCTACAAATATTGACTTGATTGCAAACTATATTCCAACACCTATTTGTTCTGATATTTATATGTATAAAGCAACAGAATTGTCTGAAAACGCTGTTCCTATAGATGTGGACTCATGGAAAACGTTGACAACGGGTAAGTTAAATATTGTTCCTGTGCCAGGTGATCATTTGAATTTAATAAAAATGCCTCATGTGAAAGTATTATCTAAAAAACTAAAATTAACTCTAGATAATTTTAACCATAATTCATCGACTGAAATTGAAATATAAACTAAAACTAAAACTAAAGGACTTTATTAATGCATATCCAATTAGAAGTTACGACCATTTGTAATTATGACTGCTTTTACTGTGCAGGAAGAGACATGGAACAAAGACATATGGAGATGTCATTATTTGAGAAAATCATAAAAGATATACCAGCCGATAAGGTACATCGAGTCTCTCTTCAAGGAGAAGGAGAACCAACATTACATCCAGAATTTTGGAGGATGGTGGAGACTGTTTCAGATTTAGGACATATACCCTATACTATTTCTAATGGTACAAGGCTAAAACCTGAATTAATAAAAAAATATTTTCCATCAGTTTTTGGTATATCTATAGATACAATCAATGCAGAAGAAGCTGAGAAGATTAAGCGTTATAATCTGAAGAAGGTCTTAAAAAACTTAGACAAACTATTGGAATGTTACGACCCAATGAAAATAGTCATTCATACTGTAGATTATGGTCAGGACATCCAGCTTTTATCAGAATATTTAAGAGAACGTAAAATTTATAATCATGTGATACAGCCATTACAGATTAAAGATGATTATTCTTACAGATATCAGGATAAAGTAGAGGTACCACAAGAAAAATGCACTTACCAGTGTGGTTTTATAGATGAGCCTGTACTACGTTATTACAATATTGACGGGGTTGAGATGCCTTGCTGTTATATTAAGAACGTATCTGTATATACATCAATAGAAAATATAAAAACACAGCTGGATAATAAAGTGATACCTGATGCTTGTGCAGGTTGCCGTGAACTTTATGACAAAGAAGACTTGACAAAAGTTTTCAAGGTTCAGTAATCAAAAATAATTGTTATAGATTTTTTATTGAGATAATACTTTTAGATATAAAATTAATATATTAAACTGAGGATATGAAAATGAATATGAATGTGGAATTAGTTAATCTTTTTATTGATAAGCTTGGTGTTAAGCTTGATCCGTCTAATATAGACCCGGATCAGTCTATTCAAGACATGGGTATGGATTCATTAATATTAATTAAATTAATCTATCTTCTAGAAGAAGAATATGGTGTTACTTTGCGTACAGAAGAAATATTAAATATAAATACATTATCTGATTTGGTAACCTGTGTAGAAGAAAAGATAGCTATTGAACCCTAGTTCTTATTTATTTAATATGATTTATATTAGTAATTATTTTACAATTTAATAATGCGAATTCTACTATTTACCTGGGGGTCAATGGGCGACGTTGTCCCCTTTGTTGCCTTTTCAAAAAAACTACAATCAGCTGGATTTGAGGTTGTTTTAGGTGCAGCTGATATATTTTCAGACTTTATTAAGTCGCATAATATCGATTATATAAAGATAGGCTCCTCAATAAATAAGGATAAATATAATGAGTTAATGGATAAAGTGCTTTCAGAGAAAAACCCAAGAAAACAGTTTAAATTTTTGCTAAAAAATGCTCTTATAAATGATTTAGAAAAGCAGTATGAGGATTGCCTTGATGCAATAAAACAAACTGATATAGTGATTTGCCACTGGATGCAAATTGCTGGCTTAATGGCTTCAGAAAAATTAAACAAACCAGTAATTACAATAACTCTTAACCCAATTGGGGTTACCAATATATTTGGCGCTATTGAAGACAGAGATCATGATTTAGTTTTGGATGGAAATAAGGTATGGAGACTTAGTGTTGAGTTATCAGACTTACTTTGGGGTGACGAGATACATGCATTCCGCAAGTTTGTTAATTTAAAATCAGTATCATCAATATCAATTAATCAATATTCACAGAAGCTTAATCTGGTAGCGGTTAGTCCTTGCCTTGTTCAAGAACATGAGTGTTGGCCAGAAAATCATCATGCTGTTGGATTTTGGTCATTAAGTGATAATACTGATTGGAAACCTGATGATAAAATAAGAGATTTTTTATTGCGGTTTAAGGAGCCATTACTTATCAGTTTTGGTAGTATGGCTGGAAATGGTGTAGAAGCGATTACAGTTAAGCTAATTAACGCAATTAAAACTGTCGGCTATCCTGTCATTGTTCAAGCTGGTTGGGGTGAGCTTGGGAATGTTGAACTACCTGAGAATGTGATAAAGGTTGGTTACATATCACATGACTGGTTATTACCGAAAGTTAAATGTGTGATTCATCATGGTGGTGCTGGTACAACTGCCGCCGCTTTACGGTTTGGTGTTCCTTCTATTGTTGTGTGGCATATGTTTGACCAACCATACTGGGGTAATTTAATAGACAAAGGTGGACTTGGAACAAAGCCACTAGCAATACATGATTTAACAACTGAAAACTTAGTAGAAAGAATAAATCAGGTATTAGGTAGTGATAAATATCATAATGCTTGTGCGGATATGGCTGTATGTTTATCAGCCGAAAATGGTCTGGATATAGCTATGCGAAAGGTCAATGAATTTATATCAGAGTTATGAATAATAAAATATATACTAATTTATTAACAAAATAATAATAAGAAATTGAACGGATTTAAAAATAAAGGTATCTGAAATGGAACGAGATTTATATGTTTTTTGTGGTCATCATAAGGCGGGAACATTATGGTTTATTCGAATGCTTGCAAGTGTGTGTTTTGAAATAGGGCTTAAAGGTGCATATATACCGACACCAAAAACATTTAATTTTAACTTAAAAAAACATATTGATGAAAATGAAATAGATTTCATTTGGTACGCAAATGCTGACATGAAATATTTAAATCAACTAGATAATTATAACGGATTTCATGTTATACGAGATCCAAGAGATACAGTGGTTTCTTCATATTTTTCTCACAAAAACAGTCATCCAACAAACGATTGGCCAGAATTAATTGAACATCGAAAAAAGCTTCAAAGTGTTGGTGTGGATGAGGGTCTTATGATGGAACTTGATTTTTCAAAAACTTTATCTACAAATGGTATTGATTTAAATATGTTTGACGCTTTAAGAAAGTGGGATTATTCGAAAGATAATTTAATGGAATTTAAGTTTGAAGAGTGCATTAAATCTCCTGAAGTTATGTTTTTAGACGTGCTCCGATTTTTAGGCATTTTATCGGTTCCAGGAGAAGAAAATGATAAAACAAAAATATCTGAAGAAAGAGCTTGCCATATAGTCGAAAAAAATTCCTTTAAAAGCCAGGCTAAAGGGAGAGAGATAGGGCAATCTGATGAAAAAAGCCATTATAGAAAAGGTGTCGCGGGGGATTGGGAAAACCACTTTAGAGAACAGCACAAAAAGTATTTTAAGGAACTTTTTGATGATTTACCTGTTTTTCTTGGCTACGAAGAACATAATAACTGGTGATTATTCCTTGAAAAAAGAAGGCTTATTTGCAATTGCCCAAGTGGCAGTTAAAAACATTAAAATGGAGCAGAGCCTAAGTCGGCTCACGAAAATGTTATCTAAAATCACCATTGATGTGACCTTAAACGTTGAACAGGATGATCACTGGTCAACCACAGTAAGTGCTAAAAAATTAAATTATGAAATCTTGTGACAATCAAATACTTGTATTATAAATTCCACACTAAGTGCTAAATATTACAAATAATTGGGATATAAAGCCTATTGATTCTAAATATATTTCTGATCATGCTAATAATTTATATAAAGTGGCTATTAGTGAGTATTCTCTTGTTAATCTGAAATAATATATTCGGAAACTTTATATTAAAATTGAAAATTAGTTAATAAAGTCGAGAACTAATAGAAGATGACGATATTAGTTTGTGCATGAAATAATTGCTTGACCGCATATTGGTATCATAAATTTGTCCTTTAGAAAGTATTTATATTCGAGCTTTTTAACTAATGCTGACATCGAGGGAAGTCACTAGAGACAGTTACTTATACCACATAGCTGTCATTTTGCAGAGAGCAACAGGAAGAGGCAAGGTTCGAGTTGAGTCATGAGAAAAAATTGAATGCTTGCCGTAACGAGTTTTCTTCAACCTAAATTAATCAGTTGGACGGCGTAAAGTGCGCTCCCTGAAGTGTAATTTGTGGCGTAGCGACTTTTCCGAACAGGTGAACTGTGGCACATTTAGAAAGATAATGTATTCAAATACTTATATGATTTTTAAGTGGTCAACTGATTAATTTAGGTTCAATCTATAAAGTAAATCAAGTCAATCTATTCAAGTAATATCCTGGTGTTTATAGCAGATGTTGGGTTTTATATTTGTTTTTGTATAAGCACAGTTTAATTCATATATTTCCTTAATTTCCTTAATTTTCTATTTAAAGCGGCGATTGGCTGTCACCAGTAAATTATTTTATAAATAATTTAAATTTATTGCATCCAACTTCGAATTTCTTACGTATTACATATTACTATTATAAAAAAATCACTGCGATTAAAATGCATTAAGCGTGATCGTTAACTAATTTAGTGCGCACTTATGACGTGTGCTAAGGGTTTATTGAGTTATCTGAAATTAAAATAGTAGGCTTAAATTTTTTTTCTTATTTATTTTATTAGCGGTGGAATCAATTTTGACTTCAATCCTCTCGTGCTATCGGTGGATTCAGTCAGTGTAGATACGTCTATCTGGGAGTTCTTCTCTCAAACCGGTACAATTTCAAATACCACGGGGCAGGTCAATAATATTATTGTTAACAGCTTTAATGCGGATGTGGGGTTAACGGATTTTGTGGTTGCCAGTATTACCTTCTCATCAATCGGTGCAGGGAACTCAAATTTGAACCTCTCAGGAAGTTCATTAAATCCCTGGAGTAGTTCAGGTAATGTGTTAAACCCGGGCTATATACCAGCGAACATAACTGTCGTACCAACACCCGCCGCATTCTTGCTTTCTATATCGGGTTTGCTGGTGCTTGTCCGAGTTAGAACTTATTGATTTTAAAACGCTTGTTATCCTGATATGTCTTTAACCGGGATCCAGTGACTTTGCTTCGATAAATAACACTGGATTCCCAATAAAAGCATTTACTTATAAGAAGCGCCTTGCGCATTTTAAAGCAGACTCTGCCTGGTCGAAGGTGAGGGCAGGAGCCCGGAGTAATAATACATTTTCTCTTCTGGCTTAAATCTAAATCAGCAGATGAGGGCAATTGAAAGTGATTAGACATTCGTTGAAGTGTGTTCGGCTGTAACAATAAATTAAAATGCTGCATATTGGTCTTGTGGTGAATTTTCCAGTTACAGAAAATTATTATTTGGTTTATGTATTAAATCACCCGGATATTTTTTTATGATATACCGTATTTGTAATAATTTTTCTACCGTAGCCAAAAGTTTGTAATTTATAAAACACGCCTGAGTGTTTTGGCGACAGCCAATTTCATAGGTATTTAGCATTAAATGCATGCTGGTTATCGAATTGAGTATTTATTGTGCAATTTTAGTAGTTGTTGTTGAAAACTTTAGTATTTATTCTGGTTGACCACTAACTGGTCAACCCCAAGCAAGTACTAAAGGGAAGTGAAGTGCCGATTTCTGTTGCCATAGTTTCTAGTGCCTCTCTCAATTCGGATGAAATAAGGCGTATGCACAAATGTTTGATAATTTAATGAATAAGTATTACATTCATTGATTATTAGAATATATAGGCAAAATGTAATGGACGTATTGCTATCGATGTCAGTGTTTAGGCGGGTAGTCGAAACAGGTAATTTTTCTGAAGTTGCACGTGAAATGGAAATGTCACAACCCACTGTGAGCAAACATGTTGCTGCACTTGAGAGTCGCTTAAATCTAAAGCTGCTCAATCGTAGTACACGAAGTTTGAGTTTGACCGATGTAGGTAAGCAGTATTATGACCGTAGCGTGTATCTACTTGATGAGTTGTATGAAACTGAATCGACGCTGCAAAATCAGCAATCTCAACCAACGGGTACATTACGCATTAATACACCGGTTACGTTTGGGGAGTTAAACATTGTCCCGCATCTATGGCAATTTCTCTCAGAGTACCCTGATCTCAATATTGACCTAATCATGGATGATCACTACGTGGATCTTGTGAAGGAAGGTGTGGATATGGCGATTCGTGTGGGCCCATTAACTGACTCCTGTCTTATTTCACGCAAAATTGGCGATAGCCCACGTGTTGCTGTCGCCAGCCCTGATTATCTTGCTGCTAACGGTGAACCTGAAACATTGCAGGATTTAAAAACACATAACTGTATTGTGTATATGTTGCTGACGACTCTAAACGAATGGCATTTCACAGGAGCACGAGGAAAGGAATCAATTAGAGTGAATGGTCGTTTTAGTGTTAATAATCCTCGTGCGATTCGACAAGCCGTTTTAGCTGACCAGGGAATTGCGATTACGCCATTATGGTTAATGGACGACTGCATTAAAAAGGGAGATGTGAAAGTGATACTCGATCAATATGTGCCAACGCCATTAGAAATTCATGCAATCTATCCAGATCGACGTTTCGTACCAGCTAAGGTTCGCTGTTTTATTGATTTTATTCGAACAAAGCTCGATTGAAGTTAAAAATTATATAGTTAGATAGCTAAGCGCCATATCTCCAGGTGTTAATTAACAGCACGTGGTAAAAACAAATCGGTTTTATGCTCTTTAATTTCACACCTAGTAATTTCATATGTATTCTCTTTGTAAAACGAATTATCTCATCAATTGTGTATACGCGCTGCAGGGTTTATATATGCCTGAAAAGCATAAATGATATGCAGTAAACGCCTATTATAAAGTAGTTGTGAATGCTCTAGTATGTTTCCCAGATAATTAATGGACTTACAAGAGTAAATTATTTTGGTAACACAGGCAAAGCAATACCAAAGCACAGACTACTTAGTTGAAACCGATTGGTTGGAGCAACATCTCGATGATACTAATCTACGCATTTACGATTGTAGCGTCAGCGTACAAGTTAACTCGGATAAAGAACTAAGTAAGAAGTTTCCCTTTATTTACAGGAATACTAATGCACAGTACGAACAAAGTCATATACCGAATGCTGGGTTCATAGATATTCCTGGCGTATTGTCAGATCTGGTGTCTGATTTACCATTGATGCTGCTCCCTGAAAAACAATTTATTGAGGCCATGCGCAACTATGGCGTAGATGATAATACCCGCATTGTACTTTACAGTACGACTGAGCCAAATTGGTCTGCTCGCGTCTGGTGGATGTTACGTACATACGGTTTTGATAATGCAGTTATTTTAAATGGTGGTTGGGAAAAGAGGGTTAGGGAAGGTCGGGCTACTTCTAATCAGGCGTGTAAATATTTGCCAGGCCAGCTTACCCCACGCCACAGGCCAGATCTTTTTGTAAAAAAGGATCAGGTATTAAATGCAATTGACGATGAAGGTGTATGTATTGTCAATGCACTACCATTTCTTTTGCATTCTGGCACTAGTGATATTGCTTTTGGTAGGAAAGGAAAAATTGTTAGCAGTGTCAATGTGTCCTTTACATCTCTTCATGATCCGATTACCGGATGCTATTTATCCTCAGAGCAATTACAGAAAATATTTGATGATGTAGGTGCAGACAATGCAAAGCACATCATTAATTATTGTGGTGGGGGCATAGCATCATCAAATAATGCCTTTGCGCTTACCTTGTTAGGTTATAACAACGTCTCTGTTTATGACGGGTCTCTGCTCGAATGGGGAAATGATACATCGTTACCGATGGAAATGGATATGACGGTGGCGAACCAATGAATGGTGTTGTGAACAGTGGCATGCGTGGTTTCTGGAATGATGCAGGTGGTCGCATGTGGGTAAATTATCAGCATGTAATTGAAGCCAGCATGGCGCCTTTCGGTCAAAAAGTCATGGATATACTGGATTTTAATGATGGTGAACGAGTGCTGGATATAGGGTGTGGTTGTGGCGGTACTACATACGAAATTGCACAATTAGTTGGTTCGAATGGATCGGTGTTCGGAGTCGATATATCTGAAATGATTATTGCGTCGGCAAAAAAGAAAGTGTGTAAAAATAATCAAAGTAATATTGTTTTTGAATGTGTAGATGCTCAAACACACTCGTTTGATATGAATGTGTTTGATGTGGTTTTTTCTCGATTTGGTGTGATGTTTTTTGATGATCCCATTGTTGCATTCGAAAATATTCGAAAATCATTGATAGCGGGTGGGCGAATGGCGTTTGTCTGCTGGCAAGCAGTTAAAGACATTGAGTGGATTAATCTCCCACGTAACATTGTAGGTGAATATATAGCTTTACCCCCGCCATCACCATCGGATGAGCCAGGTGGATTTTCATTTAGCGATGCGAATAGAGTGAAAGAGATTCTTCACTCAGCTGGATTTGTCAATATCGTTGTTGAAAAATTTAATTCTAAAATAAATATCGGTGTTGATCTGAATGAGGCACTCAGATTTATGACACACATTGGACCAGCAGGTTCGGTGTTAGATAATTCTGATATTGATAGTAAAACACAAGCTAAATTTACCAATGATCTATGTGCTGCACTTGAAGCATATCAGACGAATCAAGGTATTGAATTAGGTTCGGCCATGTGGATTGTGACGGCACGAAACCAATGACAAATACTCTTCATGAAAAAATCGCAGCACTTGAAATTTGCAGTTCAAAAATAAATAAATTCTATATTCATCTAATCATAATGAATCTATCGATTTTGTTGCATGCAAGAAGTACAAAGAGCTTTCATGTCACCCTGTTTAAGGGTGAACGCAGAGATAATATTAAAAAATTAGTTGGAGTTAAATTATGAATCAAATGTCAACTCAGGCAATTAAAACACCGAAATTATTCATATGGTTGCCTGTCGCTCTTATGTTGGTGATGCTGACTCTGGTGGCAGTGCCAACACTTACCGGAAAGTTTACTCATATTCTGTCGCCTTTAACGGTAGATACGGATCCGGAAAGTATGTTGCTGTACGACAATCCGGTGCGCGTAACTCATCGTGAGCAAAAGAAGAAATTTGTAATTTATGATTTCATGGTTGTGGGTATTACTAATAATACTCATGAGAATGGCGTGTTCAATGAAAAGACACTTAAAAATATTTACGATCTGGTTAGTTATGCAAAAAGCTTGCAGTGGAAGAATGAGGAGGGAGAAACTGAAGGTGTTGTTTCTGTGGAGCTCATCGCACCATCTAATGTAGATAATATTGCTCAGGATGGGCCGGGAACGGTTACGTTTAACTGGTTAATGGCAAAGCCGCCAACAAGTGATGCTGAAGCACTTGAAATCAGGGAAAAGGCCAACAAACAGCCCATACTCCAGGGGAGTATGACATCTAATGAAAATTATGCATTGGCGCTATATATTCCACTGACATCAAAAGATATAAGTTACAAAATATCTAACTTGTTAAAGGAAAAATATGCGAGCTATGATAGTGGTGATTCATTTCTAATAACCGGAATGGCAACTGCACAAGATACCTTTGGTGTTGAAATGTTTGTACAAATGGCAGTTACTACACCACTGGCCATGATGCTGATTTTTGGGCTACTCTGGTTTTTCTTTAGAAATGTTACGCTGGTGATGGCACCGATGATTATTGCCATGCTTTCAGTCATGATCACCATGGGCTTGATGATTGCGACAGGAAATCCAGTACATGTATTAACGTCCATGGTGCCTATTTTTATTATGCCAATAGCCGTGCTAGATGGTATACATATTCTATCTGAGTTTTATGATTGTTATCCAAAATATAAAAATCGAAAACAGGCAATCAAGTGCGTGATGGCAGAGTTATCTAAACCCATGTTGCTCACCACAATCACAACAGCAGTAGGCTTCGCTGCACTGAATCTGATACCTCTGCCACCATTGCAGGTGCTGGGTACCTTTGTTTGTATCGGCGTTATTATAGCCTGGGCGATGACCATGACTTTGATTCCTGCTTATATCATGCTAATGCCCGAGAAGAAGTTTGATAATTTTGGTAGCCAGCATACTCGTCATCCAGGTGGAGGTACTTATTTAGGCCGCCTGTTACCTAAAGTGGGTCTTTATGCCACGAAGGGTGCCGTACCCATCGTGTTATTGATGTTAGTCGTAAGTATTGTTTTTGCTTTTGGGGCTATGAAGCTTATACCGAACGATAACCCCATGAAGTGGTTTGGTGAGGAACATGAAATCCGTCAGGCCGATAAATTTCTTAATGAACAGTTTGCGGGTAGCTATATGGCTTACCTGTCACTAAAAGGGAATAAGGAACAGGTTTTTAAAGATCCAGCTGTATTAAATTATATTGATAGCTTACAAAATCATGTTGACAAGAAAGGCGTGATTGGGAAAACCATTGCACTAACTGAAATCGTAAAAATTGTGCATAGGGAATTGTATGGCGGAGATGAGGAATACTACCGAATTCCCGATAGCAGTGAAGCAGTGGCTCAAACCTTATTAACATTTCAAAACAGCCATCGGCCTGATGATCTCTGGCATTATGTAACGCCTGACTATCAGGAGGCGAATATCTGGTTTCAGCTTAAAAGCGGAGATAATCAGGATATGATAGCCGTTGAAAATTTGATTGATGACTATTTCAAAGCCAACCCTCCACCTGTAAGTCTTGAGCGTAGCTGGTTCGGTATGACCCACATTAATGTAACCTGGCAAGACCGTGTTACGGTTGGTGTGGTAAAGGCGTTCAGTATTTCATTTCTTATTATTCTGTTGACTCTAATTATACTTTTCAGATCGATAATGTGGGGTGTCCTTGCAATGGTGCCATTAGCGTTTTCTGTGATTGTTATATATGGTGCCGCTGGATTTATTACCGGTAATCTGGATACCCCGTTGGCTATACTGTCTGCTATTAGTATTGGCCTGTCAGTCGATTATGCAATCCATTTTGTGACGCGCAGCCGAGAGTTACATAAAAAATATAATAGCTGGAATGAAACACTACCGGCAGCATTTGGTGAACCCGCACGAGCGATATCAAGAAATGTAATTGTTGTGGGTATTGGCTTTTTGCCCTTATTAATAACACCTTTGGTGCCTTATCAAATGGTTGGTATTTTACTCTCCAGTATATTGGTGCTGGCAGGTATTGCCACGCTGGTGATTTTGCCCGCGCTTATTCATATGTTTGAAAAGCAGTTATTTCGTGCTTAACACAAGTGAGGTTACTATGAAATTATTAAATTACTTAATAAGTGTGATTCTGCTAATGACGAGTTTACCAGCCTATTCGATGGAAGGTGAGGAGGTAATGAAGAGGGCATTGCAGGCTTTTTATTATCAGGGTCATGATCAGAGAGTAAAAGCACATATGGAAATTATTGACAAGCAGGGTCGAAAACGAATTAGAGAATTCGTTTCACTCAGATTAAATGTAGGTGGAATAGATGGTAAACAAAAATACTACGTATATTTTAATAAACCAGTAGATGTCAAAAAAATGGTATTTATGGTCTGGAAAAATATACAGCAGGATGATGATAGATGGCTGTATCTTCCTGCACTTGATCTGGTGAAAAGAATAGCTGCTAGTGATGATCGTACTAGTTTTGTTGGCTCAAATTTTTATTATGAAGATGTTTCAGGGCGTGGCCTTTCTGAGGATAGTCATAAACTCATTGGTGAAACTGAACAATTTTATATTCTTAGTAGCAAACCTAAGATTCCAGAAAACGTGGAGTTTTCAAGATATAAAATATGGGTAGATAAAAATAGTTTTATACCCATGAAAATTGACTATTACGATAAAGAATTTATCTATCGTCATTATGAAACTCTGGAGATGAAAAGCATTGATGGCTATATGACAGTTCTTAAGGCAAAAATGGAAGATAAAAGGACAGGGGGTGAGACTATTATTAGTTATTCATCAATAAAATATCAGCAAGGTATTCCACATAAGATATTTAGTGAGCGATATTTACGTAAAGTGCCAAAAAAATATTTCTAACGAATCTCAGCCAGTGTCTATATGTAAATAGATAGTGATAGTTTAAAAGTAAATATATATGTTGCCTAAAAATAATGTGTTTTTATTAGCCGTTTTAAGTGTTCATTTTTCGTCTGTTATTGCAAGTGATTCCAATATGAATAAAGAAATATTGGAATTTAATGGTTTTTTGGAAACACGAGTTGGTGTACGTATTATGGATGATGCAAGGCAAAAAAATACTAGTATTGGTGAAGTTCGATTACAGTTGGAAGCTGAACAAGAATTTGATGAAGTAACACTAAATATTGTAACAGATTTTGTTTATGATTCTGTGCTGGATGTTTATTCTCCAGATTTGGAAAGCGGAGAGGGAGTTGTTGATCTGAGGCAGGCAAATATTGTCATGAGCCCGGTAGATTTTATGGATATAAAACTGGGGCGTCAATTGCTTACCTGGGGCACAGGTGATCTGCTTTTTATTAATGATATGTTTGCTAAGGACTGGAATTCGTTTCTTATCGGGCGCGATGTGGAATATCTTAAAGCACCAACAGATGCCATTAAAGTGTCGATGTTTTTCAACATGTTTAATGTTGATATTGTTTATACCCCAGTTTTCGGTTCTGATCGTTTTATTGATGGTAATCGCATTACTTTTTTTGATCGCATGAATAATACTTTTAGAGGTAGAGATCAACCTTTGTCTGTGGATAAACCAGTGGATGCTTTTGATGACGATGAGCTATCACTGCGTTTGTATCGCTCATTTGGTGCGAACGAGGTAGCTCTTTATTATTACCATGGGTTCTGGAAAAGTCCTGCAGGTGTGAACCCATTGTCGGGGAACGGGCTGTTCCCAGCGTTAGAGGTATACGGAGCAAGTATACGAGGGACAGTTGCTGGTGGTATTGGTTATGCAGAAGTTGGTTTATATGAAAGTGATGATTCAGCGGCAAGTAATCCTTTCAGTCGGAACAGTGAGCGTCGGTTGTTAATGGGATATGAAAGAGAGCTAGCATCAGAATTGACAGGGTCTCTGCAATACTATGTAGAGAATAAACAGGACTACGATGATTATATCAACAGTTTGTCTGTTGGTTCTATAGTGGACGATAAAAATCGCCAGGTATTTACTGTGCGTTTAACTAAATTAATGTTACAGCAAGAACTGAATGTATCATTATTTAATTTTTATTCGACAACTGATAAGGATGGATTTGCACGTATTGTTACATCGTATAAATTATCAGATGACTTAAAAGTAGAAGCTGGTTTAAATTATTTTTATGGTAAATATCAATATACTCTCTATGCGCAATTTGAAGATAGCAGTAACATATATGCTGCTATTCGTTATGATTTTTAAGTTAGTACGCAAATAATCATGCTTATTCTTGATTCAAATAAAATATATTCTATTTATGACTATTTTCATCGTATTGTTGATGATTATATAGAGTAATTCAGTGTTTTTATATAAAACGAGTAGGTATATTAATGAATAATGCAGGCAACAGTAAAACATATTGGGCACAACGATATGAAAATGGCGAAACAGGTTGGGATACTGGTAAGGTTTCTCCGCCATTAAAGGCTTATATTGACCAGATTACCAATAAGGACTTAAGGATATTAATACCTGGTTGCGGGAGTGCATATGAAGCAGAATATCTTCATGATAATGGTTTTTATAACGTTGCTGTTATAGATGTAGTAGAGATTATTCTAGATAAATTTATTAAACGCTGCCCGGGCTTTCCTGTTGATCATGTAATATTAGGCGATTTTTTTACTCATGAAGGACAGTACGACCTTATTCTTGAGCAAACATTCTTTTCTTCTATTTCACCAAAACTACGTGCCGTATATGCAGAAAAAGTGAGTAATCTTTTAGTGAATAATGGAAAAATGGTCGGTGTGTTATTTGACTTTGAATCGGATGTAGGACCGCCATATGGTAGTTCAACGCAAGAATATGAAAAAATTTTTAATCATCTATTTTACGTGCGAACATTAGAAGCATGTCACAACTCTAACGAATCTTGGCGTGATCTAGAGGTGTTTATTATTCTAGATAAAAAATAACTATCTTTAAATATTAATTTATAACAATACATGTTTTGACGTCTGGTTAACGGTTTTAGTGGTTATTGTGGAAATTTAGTAGTTATTGTTGAATTCTTTAGTACTTACTGTGGTCGACCTGGTCAACCACAATAAGTGCTAAAGAATTAAATTCTAAATTGTTACAATAATCAGGTGCTTAATATTATGTATTCCACATAAAGTACTAAAACAATATAAATAATAAACATTTCTGATGTTCACAAATCCCTTACACAACAAGTGCTAAATATTGTAACCATAGATTAACTTTGGGCTTATTGTTAATCAGGTGTATATAGTTCTTGTGCCAGACTTACATTGAAGGGTACTGATCAAATTTCATATCTATCCGTCGCCATAAAATCTGAAAAAGAGCTTCTAGAAAAATAACAATTTGCACATCTTGAGATTGAGCGATTATGGTGGGCGGGGTTAGGTCTTCTCTGGCGACTTGTTACTGATGGACAGATTAATATACAAGTTGCGAAGAATACTATTAAGTGATTTTTAGATCCGCGATTGGAAGAATGTAACTTTCACTGGCTAATATCACTGGCTAATATCACTGGCTAATATAAGGATACTAAAAAAGATAATTTAATTGGCGAAGTTGTGAATAAATTATAATTTGCTGCTATCGGCGAAATAATTTGCCTGATCAATTGGTTGAAGGTTTATATCAAGACCACAAGTTAATAGTTTCTCTAATTAGAGAAACTATTTGCTTGTATCGTATTGATGGCCAAATGTTGGTATTATTTCCAGATTGAGCTGTCTATTTTGTGAATTTACTATGAGTGACCGTAGCAAGCCATTATCCATTACGCATTGACTGCATAGTATGAAAGTTTGTTTAATAATAGTAACTTCTCAGTTAAGCTAAAATGCATAGCAATAACAACACGGTTCAGACAGAGGAATCATCAGGGGAAGCATTATCAGAATCAACCAGCAGCACTCGCCTTATGTGCGTTTTATAAATAACCGGGCAGGTGTAACGGCAAGCGAACTATTCAATGGCATTGGTCAATGGCATTGGTCAATCGATTGTGTGTAAACGTGTTTAATCTATTTTCTACGCAAGCTCGACATAGTGTATGCAGGTTTGTTTTGTGCACGTTGATGCTGGTGTTTTCACCCATACTGTCTGCTGAAATCAGCACAGTAAATGCGACTAAAGATTCACAGATAAAGCTACAGTTAACGGCGAAAGAGCAGGCCTGGCTCACGGCTCACCCGAATATTACATTTGGTGGAGGAGGCATTCCGGGTTCAGATTATACTGATGCGGTTAGCGGCGAAATCATCGGTGTGGGCCCTGATTATCTACAGACCATCAGTGAGTTGTTGGGTGTGCAATTTAATCATGTCTCACATAGCTGGGCTAAGGCGCATGCGTTAGCAGAACAAAAACAGATTGATGGCATTCGATTGCTATTGCGTAATAAACAAAGAGAAAAATACCTGAACTTTTCAGAGCCTTATGTAGCGATGCAGCATTCGGTTTTTCAACGTAAGGGCTCTGAGAAGTTTCGAAGTTTAAATGAGCTGGAGTCAGAAAATATAAAGATAGGCGTTTTACATCGTTCTTATGCTGAAACCCATCTCAGAAATACTTACCCAAACCTGCAAATCGTCACATACCCTATTGTCACCGCTGCCCTGAAAGCGCTGGTGAGTCATTCTGTTGATGCTGTTATAGCCACAGATACCAGTGCGGCTCAGGTTATTAATGATCTCATGCTGGCAAGTGTTGAACCTGTTATGAATATACCTGGCATGAGACAGACGCTGCATGTTGGAGTGCGCAAAGACTGGCCAGAATTTATACCCATACTCAATAAAGCGATTAAAGCAATCTCACGGGAAAAACATACAGAAATTCGTTCAAAATGGATTGCGACCAGTCGAGCTAACAAGTTTGATCTAACGTTAACTGATGCAGAGAAAGACTGGTTAGCGCAAAGCCATACGGTACAGGTTGGGGTGATACATTTACCTCCCTACCAGATTATTGGAAAACAAGGGCCTGCTGGAATCTCAGTTGATTACCTGAAGTTAATAGCCAAACGCACAGGCGTTAAACTTGAGTTTGTCGTACAAAACGATACATGTCAGCAGTCGTTTCAGAGGTTATCGAATCTGCAGGGGCCAGAATTGATTCAATGCGTACAACGCACACCCGAAAAAGAGCACAGCGCTTCTTTCAGTAAAGACTATATATCGTCACCGCGGGTTATCTATGTCTCAAACAACAGTCAATATATTCACGGCATTGAAGATCTGTCTGGCAAGACTATAGCCGTGCCAGATAAAACCGAGGTGCATAAGCTGCTTGTTCAGCAGTATCCTGACATTAATCTAAAGTTATCTGAAACAGACCTGCAGGCACTGCAAGCGGTCGCATTTGGTCATGCTGATGCTTATATTGGGAATCTCGTACTGAGCACGTTTCTTATTTCAGAACAGGGATTAGTTAACCTCAAAGTAGCATCACCTTCTCCGTTTGGTGATAACGCTTTTGCTTTTGCTAATCGTCTGGAATGGCCAGAACTGAGTAGCATTATCAATAAGGGGCTGGATACGATAACCTCATCAGAGAAAACAGACATTAGAAATAAATATACGCCGATAGTATATGAGCACACAGAAGCCGTAGTGATCGTAAAGTGGCTTCTGATTATTGGTGGTGTAGCATCTGCTATTGTGCTTCTGTTGATGTTCTGGAATAAAAGCCTTAAACAAAAGGTGCGGCAACGTACCGTAGAACTGAAGTCCATTAATCAATCATTACAGCTTGAAATTGCTGAGCGTAAACAGGCGGAGGCATTACTTAATGAAAGCAAAAAAAATCTTCTTGATGCACAGTCAATGGCACATATTGGTAATTGGTCATGGGAAATAAAAAGCAATCAAATTACCTGGTCGGATGAGGTGTATCGAATATATGGAGTTGAGCTGGGTGAACACATTAGTTATGAAAAACTCATGGAAATTATTCACCCTGAAGATCGTGATTATCATAACGCGCATACAGCGGCATGGCTTGAGAACAAAGGGGGAAAACCTTTTGAGTATCGTATCGTACTGCCGGATAACACAATCAGATATATTCAGGGTGTCGGAGAAGTTGTATGCGATGAATCAGGTGAGCAAGTTAAAATGCATGGGACGCTGCAGGATATAACCGAACGTAAACTGGCAGAAATAGCACTTAGTAAAAGCGAGGTTAAGTACCGTAGCCTGGTAGATAATTCCCTGGTTGGAGTCTTTAATACTAACCTGGATGGTGAGTTTATTTATGTAAATGCGGCCATGGCACAGATGTATGAATTTGACAGCATTGATCATATGTTGTCTGAAAAAACTTTTAATCGCTGGGGCGATTTACAACAACGCGAACAACTTCTGGCAACACTTCAGGCGCAGGGAAGTGTCAGTAACTTTGAAGCGGAAACCATTACTCGAACCGGAAAACATATCTTCGTTATGTTTTCGGTAAAATTAACTGACGATATCATCTCAGGTATGGTCATGAATATTACAGAAAAAAAGCAGGCGGAGGATAAGTTAAGTCTTTCCGAAGAGAAATTTTATAGAGTGTTCCAGGCGTCACCTGCAGCAATCGTGATTAGTGATATTAGTTCAGGTGAGTTTGTAGATGCGAATAAAGCATTTGAAAATAATTTTGGATATAACAGGGATGATGTGGTTGGTAAGGGGTTTATGGAAATAGATATCTGGAAAAACCCTGAAGATCGCGAGCGCTTATTTCCGCAATACCTGAAACAAAGAACCCTTTACCTTCCCGAGCTTGAAGTGTTGAAAAAGTCGGGTGAAACAGCCATTGTAGAAATTCACTTCACGCTCATACGCATTAAAGATCATGATTTATCTTATGCCTCCTTCATTGATATTACAGAGCGTAAGCGGGTAGAGTCTAAACTTAATCAATACCAGCAAAGGCTCAAGTCTCTGGCGGTTCAGCTTACCCTGGCTGAAGAGCAGGAGCGTCGACGTATTGCTGAAGACCTGCACGATCATGTTGGTCAGTCGCTCGCCTTAACCCGTCTGCAACTGGCGGCTGCGCGTAAGGATTTACCAACGAATAAGACACAGGATGCACAGCTCGAGGATGTGTCGCAATCTTTGCTGAAGGCGATTCAGGATACACGGCACCTGATTTTTGAACTAAGTTCTCCTTCTTTAAACGAGCTGGGCCTGAGTGCAGCGATAGGGGAGTGGATGGAAGAACAACTGCTAAACAAGTACGGTATTCAGGTGAAACTCATTGACCTGACCCGCGATCTGTCACTGCCCCCTGACTTGCGGGCTTTGCTGTTTCGAAATACCCGTGAATTGCTCTCCAATATAATCAAGCATGCACAGGCTAAATCTGTCTCGGTGTTTATGGAACAGGTAGGCGCTGAGTTGGTGATTACCATTCAGGATGATGGTGTGGGCTTTGACACAGCCAGGCTAGTCCAAGGCAATCAGGCCGATAAAGGTTTTGGTTTGTTTAGTGTGCAGGAGCGCATGACAGATCTTGGTGGTAAGCTGGAGATTATCTCTCAGCCAGGCATCGGCAGCAAGTTAGTGTTGTACTTACCTGTTGTTCCTGTTTAACAGAACAGGTTTAACTGGGCTCGTTAACTGGGCTGGTTAACGGGCTGGTTAAACTGGGCTGGTTAAAGCATGGCAGTTGATATTACTCAGTTAAGCTCAAACAGCAAGGCTCTATATAAATGAATAAAAAGTTAAAGCTAAACAAAGCAGTCATAAGGGTGCTACTGGTTGATGACCACGCTATGTTGCGTAAGGGCATGGTCTTACTGCTGAGCGGTGAGCCGGACATCGAGGTAGTGGGGGAAGCGGGAGATGGCGAAGAAGCCATTGCACAGGTGCAGGCACTAAAACCTGATGTGGTAGTAATGGATGTCAGCATGCCGGGTCTCAATGGCATTGAGGCAACACGACAGATTGTTGCCGGGTCTCAGCAGAGCAAAGTCATTGCGCTTTCGATTCACTCCTCCAGACGTTTTATCGATGATATGCTCAGTGCCGGTGCAACCGGCTACCTGCTAAAAGAGAGTGCGCCAGAAGAGCTACTACAGGGTATTCGAGCCGTTATACGCGGCGATATGTATCTGAGCAGCGCGATTACAGGTACGGTTCTTGAGACTTACATAGAACAGATACCGGATGAGTCGACTGAAAACATACCCAGAGAAAGCATGGGTATTCTGCAGACAAAGTTGCATCAGCCGCCGAACATTGCTGATCTGGTGCCTCGCAAAAAGCTCTATGAGCGTCTTGATAATGGCAGGATACTGCCATTAATTCTGGTTTCTGCCCCAGCAGGTTATGGCAAAAGTGTTCTGGTGAGTAGCTGGTTGAACACCTTTGACTGGCCCTGCGCCTGGCTCTCACTACAGGAGGACGATAGTGATTTGCGTCAGTTTCTGAGTTATTTCGTGGCGGCTATAGACATTGTTTTTCCAAATGCCTGTGAGCATACCAGCAGATTGACCAATGCAGCTCAATTGCCCGCTATTTCTATCCTGCTGGCGAGTCTCAGTAATGAGCTTGAAAAAATTGAAACACCTTTTGTTCTGGTACTCGATGATTATTATCGTATTAAATCAGAGTCTCCAGTCAATGACCTGATCTACCACTTACTGGAGCACCCGTCATTATCGCTTCATCTGGTGATTGTGACGCGGCGAGATCCACCGCTTCAGCTGGTCACGCTTCGTGCCAGTGGGCAAGTGTCTGAGCTTCGTATGCAAGACCTGTGTTTGACACGGGCTGAAACCCTGTCACTGCTGGAAAAGACAAACATCATTACCGCAAGTGATGAAGCGATGAATAATTTGCAACATGAAATGGAAGGCTGGGCTGCTGGCCTGCGCCTGGTAGCACTGGCACTGGCTTCGCATCAGGATCAGGAAGCTTTCCTGTGTAACCTGAGTGGTGGGATTCAACAAACACAAGCTTATTTGCTGCAGGAGGTTATCGCTCGACAACCCCCCGAGGTGCAGGAATACCTGCTAAAAACATCGATTCTCGATCGATTTTGTGAATCATTGTGTGAAACAGTATGCCATCCTGATAAGCCCTCTACGACAGCTGAGTTTAATGCAGAAAGCTTTATTGCAGAACTCACCGAAGGTAACCTCTTTGCCATATCACTGGACCCACAGGGGGAGTGGTTCAGGTATCATCACCTGTTTCAATATTTATTAAAGCAGGAACTCATAAAGCAAAAAAGCCGCCGTGAAATAAACACACTTCATACACGTGCCTGTGAGTGGTTTGAAAACCAGGGTTTAATTTATGAAGCCATTCAGCATGCTATTGATGCCAGTGATATTGAGGCTGCGGCAAATATAATTGAACGACATCGATACACAAAGCTGGATGAAGACCAGTTTATGCTAGTAGAACACTGGCTTGATTTGCTTCCCGAATACATTAAAGAGCAGCGCATTGAGCTGTTGCTTGCCGGAGCCTGGGTCGCTTATTTCAGGCTTCATCTCGACGTTATCTTTTCGGTTATTACTCAGATTGAAGCGTTTGCTGAAGAAAAACCGATATCATCTCATTGTCTGGCGGAGCTCAATTTCTTTAGAAGTCTTATTGCATACTGGACGGGGCAGGGTGAAGACAGTAAAAAATACGCCGAGCAGGCGCTGAAAATGTCACCCTTCAAACAAGGTGTCATTCAAGGTGAATTCGAGGTTTATTATGCCACGGCCTGTCAAATGGTCGGAGAGGGAGAGGCGGTCATCACTCATCTTGATAATAAAATCAGATCAATCGAGACGCAAAATGATGGCTACAGTTCTCGATTATATGCTGCCAGAATGTTTGTGCACTTCTTATCCGGTGATCTGGCACCGGCCTTACGTGACGCAAAATACCTGACAACAGTTGCGCAAAGATGGCAAAGCGACTATGCGATGGCCTGGGGATACTATTGTCAGGCCGCTGCTCAGTTTCATGCATTTGACCTTGAACAGGCGATGCGAAGTTTTTTGCTTATTAAGGATAAGCTCTACTTTTTTGAGCGGCGTGCGGCGGTCGATGTTCTGGCGGCAATGGCACTCAACTATCAGTTTATGGGGGAGCCAGAGCATGCAAAAAGTACCAGTAGAGAAATGCTGGATTTGGCTCGTGAGTTTGGTGATATTGAATCAATTACGGCGGCTGAAAGTGCACAAACTCGACTTTTATTGTTACAGGGAAGCCTGCTACCGACCGTTGACACTATGAAACTTATTGATAGTGAGCAGCAGGCAAATGAGCTATTTTTCTGGTGCGAAAATCCATTAATCACCCGTATGCGCCTGGCCATTGAAACAGGCAGTGAAGCATTGCTGGAAAACACGCAACAGGAACTTGTCTCTCTACAATCAACTCTTGAGAGTGTGCATTTAACCTGTCAGCTTATTGATGTTCATGCATTGCAGTGCCTGGTTTTGTACAGGCAGGGGCAGAGAGATGCAGCCATACAAAAACTACAGCTGACGGTTTCTCTGGCCGAAAGCGGTGGCTGGATTCGGCCCTTTATTGAGTTAGGTGAGCCAATGGCTAAATTGCTCCGGCACCTTTCTGATAAAAAAGCAGGCAGTAATTTTCTGCCGCTTATTTTTGCAAAACTTAAGACAGATAAAACTCAACTTTCAACGATTAATTCTGACCCGCTTCATTCATATATTGACAATGATAGCTGGGATGGTGAAGCCTTAACCAAACGAGAAATTGATATACTGAAATTGCTTGAGCAACGTTTACAGAATAAAGAAATAGCCGCCAAACTGTTTGTTTCACCTGAAACGGTGAAGAGCCACCTGAAACATCTTTACGATAAACTCGGGGTTCATAACCGGCGTGAGGCAGCTGAGCTGGCATCTAATATATTATCTTCTAAAAAAGATGTGCTCAACAACACCAAATACAGCGACGTCATGTAAACGGTTTCCTGTTGATTGAAACAGCATCAGTCAGTAAGGCGAAATTAAGCAATTAATAGCCAGTAGAGCAGGGCAGATAAATCGAAACGGTTCGAGCAAAACTTAGCTCAAAAGCGCCAGTTCCGAGAACCCTGGTCTGCTCGACAAAAAACTCAGTAAACCTGGGACGCACGCGCTGAATAGCGGGTCAGTATGTTATCTTTCTCACCGCTCCCGCTTCAATCGAACATGCCTTGCTTTCAGCTCAGCTAAAACCCCCCGACTTGGGTGATGCATTATCTCTACTACTTATTCAGAATTAATACCTTATTGGCTTACAGTGAAAAAGTTTGTGAGCCATCAACTAATAAAAGGTATGAATCGATGAGTAAATCGCATTTTTCAAGACCAGGGTTTTATCGCATCGAAGTTCAGGGGCGTTTGCCCGCAAACTGGTTTGACCGTTTCGGTGCGATGAAAGTTTTGTCAGGTTCACCTGAAGCAAAGGATGTTGTGACCGTTCTGCTGGGCAGAGTAAGTGATCAGGCTGAGTTATCGGGAATCCTAAATAGCCTCTATGAACTTCATTTGTTGTTGTTATCGGTTCAATGCCTGGGTAATGAACCGCCAGGAGAAGATGTTATCTAAAAGCGGTGGAAGCCACTATTCATAGTTGTATATGCAAGATTTCCAGGGCGTTAAAAATATTAAAATTTCGCATCTCTGTGGCAACAATGACAGACAAAATCCCCCGTTTTTTCTCAATATTCCATACTATTTCCCCCGTAATGGGGGACTAAAACTTATCACAGAATGCCTAGAATTAGTCATCAAATTTAATGCATGTTTAATCATGCCCCTACGTCATGCTGATAAAACCATGGCTGATTAAGGCGAAGCTGAAATGCATAAAAACAGGGCAACAGGCAGTTTTTAGTGTCTGCTTTGTGTAACTAGCAACAAGAGGAACGAAAATGAAAACAACACAGTTATCCACATTGGCTTTGGCCGGTGCATTAGTCACCAGCCTGTCAGCTTGCAACAGCACAGTGCCTCCCAAAATGAAAATGACCACGGATATTCCTGTAGCGATTACCACGCAGGATAAGGTAAAAACGTCCATTGGTTCACTGGAGTTTTTCGATGGCGTGCCGACCAATAACACGGTTGATAAGGTTTACGATTATGTCGATCGCGCCCGAGCTGTAGACGTATTTATCAATATGATTCCGGCGGTCTCCATGTACCACATGCGCCAGGGCATGCATGATATCGGCCTGACTAAATCCAACCAGATTTTGATCGCAGAAAATATGCCTGATTCCAAACCACTGGTGCTGACCTGGAATAATACCTCGCTCTACACCTGGGGCTTTCTGGATCTCAAAAAGGACGGCCCCACCGTTGTTGAATTACCACCGGGTGTACTGGGCGTGTTCAATGATATGTACTTTCGCTACATGAGTGACATCGGCGCAGCCGGTCCCGACAGGGGCAAGGGCGGCAAGTACCTGGTATTACCACCTGGCTACAAGGGTAAGGTTCCCAAAGGCTATTTTGTTGTTAAGTCCAGAACCTACGGCGTGTGGAATTTCATGCGTGGTTACGTCAAGAAGGGCGCAAAAGAGGCAACTGACCGTATCAAGGGCAAGCTGAAGGTATACCCATTGTCGCAAAAGGCTAATCCACCGAAGACAGAGTTCATCAATATGTCAGGGCTGGCAGAATACAAAACGATTCCACCTAACGACTTCAGTTTTTATGAAAGTCTCAACAAGTTGATTCAGGAAGAACCGATCGGTTTCCTTGATCCTGTAACGACTGGTCAGATTGCCGCCATCGGCATCGTTAAGGGCAAGCCATTTAAGCCGGACGAACGCATGAAGAAAATTCTTAACGATGCGGTGGCAATCGGTAATGCCTATGCCCGTGCCAATACCATCTTTCCACGTGATCCTGGGCATCGAGTTTATAAAGACTCAGACAGTGAATGGGTAATGGCCTTTGCCGACAAAGACACCTACTTCCTGAAAGAGGGTGCAAGACGTTTTGATTCGCGTTTATGGATGCACTACAACGCGGTGGTAGTAACACCTGCCATGGCGCTGACCAAACCCGGTGCCGGTTCCGATTACCTGATTGCAGGTCTGGATTCAAAACATCAGCCACTGGATGGCGCAAAAACCTACAAGTTACACGTGCCAGCCAATGTGCCGGTGAAAGATAACTGGTCGGTGACCATCTATGACACTCAAACCCGTTCCATGCTGCAGACCGATCAAAAGTTTGCGGGTATCAATAGTTTGGGTAAGGGCCTGAAAAAGAATGCGGATGGCTCCTACGACGTGATCTTCTCACCCACGCTGCCAAAGGGTGTCGATGAACGTAACTGGATCCAGAGCATCCCTAATAAGAGCTGGTTCATCCTCTTCAGAGCATACGGTCCACTTGAACCCTGGCTCAACAAAACCTGGCGTCCGAGTGAGATTGAACTGGTCAAGTAGTGCTGATTAAGTAACGACAAATCAGCGACGAGTGGGCGGGAGTTGTGTTTTAACGATCACAGCTTCCGCGCCCCCCGAAACAAATGACTTACGAAGAGTGAGACTAGAAATGAATACGAAATTATTAATCAAATTGGTAGCTACAGGCTTGATTAGTGCGAGCCTGGTAACACCGGCATTTGCCCTGCAGAGCAAGAGCATCTTTGAGCAGGCTGGCGCACAAGCGCCGCAATCTGCAAAGGATTTCAAACCGGCCGCCGAGAAGATCAAGACCCGATTCGGCAAGCTTAAATTCCCTGGCGGCTACCCGACGGAAGAAACCTCACAGAAAGTCTACGATGAACTGGATCTGCAACGCGCCACCCAGCTGTATCTGGATATGTATCCCGCCCTGTCCATGCGTGGAATGATGATTGGAACGGCACGTGATTACGGTGCAAAGAATAGCTCATATATTTCGGTGACAGCCGACCGGCTGGATTCAAAGGCAATGTGGCTCACCGGTAACACGGAAAGTATTTATGCCATGATTGTGTTTGACCTTAAAGTAGATGGTCCCACGGTGTTTGAAGCACCTCCCGGATTAATGGGCCCTGTGGATGACGCAAATTTCTTATTTGCTTTTGATATTGGCCCCACAGGCATGGACAAAGGCAAGGGCGGAAAATATTTGATTCTTCCTCCCGGTTACAAAGGTGATGTGCCGGATGGTTATTTTGTATTTAAATCGCCAACCTATCGTCTTTTCTCGTTTGTTCGCGCCAACGCGGCAGTGGTCGGAACCGGCGAAAAAGCAATGGAATTCTTTCGCAAGAACGCCAGGGTCTATCCATTAAAAACAGGCCCACGAAAAGGCAAATTTACCAATGTGTCAGGGGTGGCAATCAATACCCTGGTTCCCGAAGATGCCAGTGCGTTCGAATGGATGCATGACATTATTAACTATGAACCGGCCGAAGCCTTCGGCAAAGAGAAGCTGGGACGTCTTGCGTCCATCGGCATTATCAAAGGCAAACCCTTCAATCCCGACGCTCGCATGAAAAAGATTATGCAACAGGCCGCGAAAGAAGGCGTGGCCATGTCGCGTGTCATCGCATTTAATTCGCGCGTCGAAAACGCGAAAGTGTATCCCGGTAGAGAATGGGAAAGTCCTTATATCACCAATAACTCAACTTTCTATCAGAACGATTATATCAATCTTGAGGCGCGTCAGACGTTTCATTTTACCGCTGATGGGATTACGCCAGCGATGGCGGCGCAGATGCCTGAAGGTCTTGGCTCAAGGTATCAAACCACCTACAAAGATAAAGACGGTAATTTTTTTGACGGCAATAAAACATACAAACTCAATGTACCAGACAAAGTTCCGGTAAAGCTTTTCTGGTCGGTTACTGTTTACGACACATATACCCGTGCTGTAGTGCAAACTCAGCCTTATCCAAGTATTAGTAGTCAGCAAACACCGGCGCCTGTTGTCAATAAAGATGGATCTATCGATATCTATTTCTCAGTTAAGCAGCCCAAAGGGGTTGCAAAACAAAACTGGGTAGAAGTTATCCCAAATCAGGGGTTCTTTGTCTATATGCGCTACTACGGACCGCTTAACGCCTTCAATAAAAAAGAGTGGATTCCCAATAACGTGGAGCTGGTTAAGTAATTAAAACCTAACCTTACCCAGCACAAACACCGGCAGAATCTGTTGCCGGTGTTTGTAAGATTAATTCATCGCTCTTGCAGATAACTTGCAGGGCACAGAAACAATGTAAGGAATGAAGCAAACATGATTGTCAATTGCGTCCAGATCAACGAACAGTTGCAACTTGTTCCGGTTGCTGCAGAAAAAGCGGTGCAAGTGAGTGAGTCTGACGATGCAAAAGTTTGGCTTGATTTGGTTGATCCGTCAGTGGCTGAGCTTGAACAGTGGCTTGATCGACTTAAGATTGAAGAACTTGCCCGGCGGCTGTGTATTGAAGCGCGTGACAGGCCTGGGTTTTATCCCCTGAAACAAGAACTTTTTTTTGTGCTGCCCATTCTCATAAAAAACGAGGATTCTCATAACGAGGACTCTAATGAGGTGGACTACATCACCTTTATCTGCAGGGAAAATTTGTTGTTCAGCATGCATCGCAAAGTCATTCTGGACTCGAAGCAAAAGTCGGTTCTGGAATTGTCAGACAGCTGGATTCCGACGCGTAGCATTGCGGGCCTGCTGTCTGCATTACTGATTAATATGTCACTTAATTACCTGAGTCACAGCATTCGACTGAGAGATTCGATACTGGCCCTGGAGGAGCGCATGGATCGCGCGCCCGAGAAGGTCGGGGCCGAAGAAATAATCGACATTCGATCCAGGCTCATCGAGTTAGGAACGGTGGTCTCTGATCAGCTGCCAGCTTTGCAGGCAATAAGCAAAATACGCAAACCGTTCTTCAAAATCGAAGAGGCAGAGGAGTATATAAACTGTGCACTGGTCAACATACAGTCGGTTGATAGTTCACTGGACTGGCTGGATGGTCGTATTACTGCCATACGTACTGGTTACGATATGCACGCGCAGGATCAGACGAATCGCCGACTTAATGTGCTGACTATTTTGTCGGCGATTTTCAACCCAGCGGTGCTGATGGCTGGATTCTGGGGAATGAATTTTACCAATATGCCATTGCTGACAGAACCCTATGGCTATTTCGTCGCGGTCAGCCTGATGGTGCTGACCGGTGTGTTTATGTATTTATTTTTCCGTAAGGGTGGCTGGTTCGACTAAGCGAACAGTACCCTGCTGCATTAAAATTTAATAGAGGAGTATTAGAATGAAAACAACGCAATTACTTACCCTGGCTTTGGCCGGTGCATTAGTCACCAGCCTTTCAGCGTGCAACAGCACGGTACCTCCCAAAATGAAAATGACCACCGACATCCCGGCATCGGTTACCGCCGCGGACAAGGTGAAAACCTCTATCGGTACTCTCGAGTACTTCGACGGCGTACCAACTGCGAAGACTGTTGAGACGGTGTACGACTACCTCGACCGCTCGCGGGCGGTGAATGTCTATATAAACTCCATTCCGGCTCTGTCTGTCAACGCATTGAGAGAGGGGCAGGCTGCTGCTGGCTGTGTTGCCAGCAATGAGATCTGCATCTGGGATAACCTGATGAATTCCACCTCGGTTCTGCTGACCGGCAACACCTCCACTATGTATGCGGTCGGCTTTCTGGACCTTGTCAAGGACGGTCCGACCGTTATCGACCTGCCACCCGGTATGCTCGGCATTCTGGATGACATGGCTTTCCAGTTCATGACCGATCTCGGTGTTGCAGGACCGGATAAAGGCAAAGGCGGTAAGTTCCTGGTACTGCCTCCAGGTTACATGGGTAAAGTGCCTAAGGGGTACTTTGTCGTTCCGTCCAAAACCAATGGCGTTTGGCTCTTCATGCGCGGCTATCTGGATAAAAAACTGCCGCTCAAAAAGGCGATTCCGGTCGCTTCCATTAATATTCGTAAAAACCTGAAGGTCTATCCTCTGTCCAAAAAAGCCAATCCCCCGGCCACGGAATTTGTCAATGTGTCTGGCAAGGAAATGAATGTGATTCTTCCGAATGATTACAGTGCATTTGAAAAACTGCATGCGCTGATTCAGACTGAGCCGGAAGACTATCTCGGGCCGGAAGCCAAAGGCATGATGGCGGCTATCGGTATTGAAAAAGGCAAGCCGTTTAATCCAGATGCGCGGATGAAGAAAATTTTGACCGATGCGGCTGACATTGCCAATGGTGCGGCCCGTGCGATCAGCTATTTCCCGCGTGAACCTGGCAATTTAACCTTTAAAGATAGTGACGCCTGGGTAACGGCTTATGCCGACAAAGATACCACCTTCACTCGTAACGGTGCATATCGTCTCGATGCGCGAGCGCTGTTCCACTTCGGCTATATCTGCGTGTCTCCAGCCATGGCGATGACGGTTGCGGGCAAAGGTTCTGATTATTCCATGGGTATGCTCGATTCTAAGGGCAACGTCCTGGATGGATCCAAAACCTACAAACTGCACATCCCACCAAATCCGCCTGCCAAGGATTTCTGGGCCATCACCATGTATGACACCCAGACCCGTTCACAGCTGCAGACCGATCAGGAGTACCCAACCAGGGGCAGCCAGGATGAAGGCATTAAAACCAATGCCGACGGCTCGATGGATATTTACTTTTCTCCAGAAGCCCCGAAAGGCATGGAAGGCAACTGGTTGCAGACCATTCCCGGTAAAAGCTGGTTCATTGCCCTGCGTATTTATGGACCCGAACAGCCCTGGATAGACCAGAGCTGGAAGCCGGGTGAGATTGAGTTGGTGAAGTAGTAACCAGGCAGTAAGCTGCGGGGGCGATGAGTCAATCGCCCCCTGCAGAGCACACCAGAATAGTAAAGGTGAAATTCATGAAACAAAAACCAAATGTAGCAAGAAAGGCAAGCAAATGGGCAGCCGTAGGCTGCATACTCGCAGGTTTAACTGTTGCTGCTGTGGCAACACCTGTGGGCGCTATGGCCGCCTCGAAAAAGGGTGCCAAACCTAACATCGTTCTTATCAATATGGACAACTTCGGCTACGGCGAGCTGGGCGTCTACGGCGGGGGTATTCTCCGGGGTGCTGCCACGCCGCGCATCGACAAGTTGGCCAGCGAAGGGATGCGGCTGTTGAATTACAATGTCGAGGCACAGTGCACGCCCAGTCGCGCGGCGCTGATGACAGGCCGCTATGCCATACGCACGGGGAACGGTTCTGTGCCGCTCGAAACCCCGAATTATGGTTTGACCCAGTGGGAATACACCATGCCGGAGATGCTGGGCGATGCAGGTTATGCCACCGCCATGTTCGGCAAGTGGCACCTCGGCCAGGCGGAAGGACGCTATCCCACCGATCAGGGTTTCGATGAGTGGTATGGTATCCCCAATTCGACCGACGAGAGCCTTTGGGTAGCGCAGGAAAGGTTCCAGAAGTATCGGAAATTGGCAGAGAAGACCGGCAAAAATCCGATGATCAAGCAAGAGCACATTTATTCGGCCAGAAAAGGCTCACCGGCAAAGGTGGTGAAGGTTTACGACCTGCCGGCAAGGCGCCAGATCGACCGCGAAGTCACCGACCATGCCAAAGACTTCATGAAACGCCAGGCCAAAGCCGGTAAACCGTTCTTCCTGTATCTGCCCTACACCCAGACGCATATGCCGGTGTTGCCGAGTAAGGAGTTTAAAGGCAAGAGTGGCAATGGCCGCTGGGGCGATGTGCTCATGCAAATCGATGCCTATACCGGTGAATTACTCGATAAGGTAGATGAGTTGGGCATTGCCGACAATACTATTTTCATTTTTACCTCGGATAACGGCGGCGAGATGACCCCCGATCACCAGGGATGGAACGGCCCATGGAGTGGTTCCTATTTCACGGGTAAGGAAGGGTCGTTACGGGTGCCATTTATCGTCCGCTGGCCTGGTAAAGTTCCGGCAGGCAAGATCTCTAACGAGATCGTTCACCAGTTTGATCTGTTCGCGACAGTGGCAAACATTGCCGGTGGTAAGGTGCCGACAGATCGTATCATCGACAGTAAGGACATGACGGATTTCTTCCTGGGGAAACAAGAGGAGTCCGGTCGAGACGGTTTTGTGGTCTATGTCGGTAACGATATTCACGGCGTGAAGTGGCATAACTATAAGATGCTGTTCATGGAGTTTGAAGGAGATCTGGGTACCGGGAAGCTGAACGTGTTCCCGATGCCTCACTTTTACGACCTCTATAATGACCCTAAAGAAGAATATCCAGTGACCGCAGCATTGTCAGGTAAATTATGGCAACGTTGGGGGCTTGGGCCGATTCTGGTAGAGCATAAGAAGTCGCTGGCCGCAGAACCACCCATCAAGCCGGGTACGCCTGATCCATACAAGCCGGCAAAAAAGAAATAGCAACCCGAGCCGTGCAAGCCGCGCCGGAGATTCCTTCGGCTCGGCTTGCAGACTTGCTGAGGACAGAGGGCGTAATAAAAAAGGAGAGTCTAAATAATGTTAACCAATAGATTCACACTCGCAAAAAACGCAGCTGTGGTACTGATCAAGTAGATTAATATTTAGCTGTCCCCGGCAGGATTATCTGCCGGGGTCGGTGATATAAAAATAGAGAGGAACACAAAATGAAAATACAACTTTCATTGCCCTGCGTAGCTATGGTCCTGAGCAGCCATGGATTGACCAGAGCTGGCGTCCGGGTGAGATCGAGTTGGTTAAGTAACATGGCCCTCTTAATAACAAATAGCGACTTATAAGGTCGCTATTTGTTTTGAGGCACAGTACAAATGAATAGGAGTTTATAAAATGAAAACTAAATTTATCATGAGCCTGGCTATAGCAGGATTGATGTCCGCTAATGTTGCAATACCAGTTCACGCCGAGACTGCTGCGCAGACGCAAAATCTTTTTAAGAATGCCGGCAAAAAACAAACCAACAAGGATTTCAAACCGGCACCGGATAAGATCAAGACGAACTTCGGTACATTGAAGTTTGATCTCGAGGCGTATCCTACCGAAGAAACGACTCAAAAGATTTATGATGAGATGGACCTGCAGCGTGCCACGCAAGCCTATATGGACTTTATGCCCGCCCTGTCTGTGCACGGTATCATCAAAGGTCAGATCCGGGATTTCGGATTTAAATCCTCATCCGATATAGGCGTGCACCCAAGCCCCGGGCTGACACCCACTGAGCTTTACCTGACGGGTAACAACAGCACGGTATACGCGGTTGCTTCACTCGACCTGAAGGTCGATGGCCCCACAGTGGTAGAAGCTCCGCCGGGTATGTTAGGCACCGTGAATGATGCCGCCTTTAAATTCCTCACCGATATTGGTGTTGTCGGGCCAGACAAAGGTAAAGGCGGCAAGTTCCTGTTTCTGCCTCCCGGTTACGATGGCAAAACCCCTAAAGGTTATTTTGTGATCAAGTCACCGAGCTACCGAATCTGGGCAATGTTGCGCGGCTGGGGTGATGTCGGCGTAGGCGATAA
>Ga0316206_1000241_pt1 | contig 94645 bp, 91 predicted proteins | sample 6monthpyrite_MG_FD_204942 | JGI IMG/M metagenome (GOLD analysis project Ga0316206, IMG submission 204942) | Microbial mat bacterial communities from mineral coupon in-situ incubated in ocean water Damariscotta River, Maine, United States -... | ecosystem: Environmental > Aquatic > Marine >...
TTTGAGAATAACGTGAGCAAAACTGTTCAGCAGTACCAGGTCGGTTCCGGGGTTAATAGCCAGATGCATATCGGCATTTTGCGCCAACATGGTGACACGTGGATCTACAACAATTAATGGGAAATGATGTTTCTCACGGGCTTCGCGCATGCGCCAGTAAATAATCGGATGTTGTTCTGGTAAATTCGAACCCATCGCCAGCAAGCAGTGCGTGTGTTCAAAGTCTTCATAACAACCCGGTGGGCCATCCGAACCAAATGAACGTTTGTAACCGGATACTGCCGATGACATACACAAAGTGGTATTACCGTCGTAATTATTCGTGCCAATAATGCCGCGCGCCAGTTTGCCCAGCGTGTAAAACTCTTCGGTCATAATTTGACCGGTTGAAATCACGGCGAATGAATCACGGCCATGTTTTTCCTGTATGGTTTTAATTTCTTCACTGACTTTACCCAGCGCATCATCCCAACTGGCCTGCTTGAATGGTTCTTGTATACGATCACGCATGAGGGGCATGTTACCGCGCCCACCACTTTCAAATAATTCGTATTCCAGGATACCCTTGATACAAAGTTTGCCTTGATTGACATCGGCATCACCTACACCACGCGCAGACACGGCCTTACCTTCATTATTCAAACCAACTTCAATTGAACAGCCTGTTGAACAGTAACCACAGGTGGTGTACTTCCATTCAACAATACCCTTATCTGTTAGTTTGATTGGGTTCTTTTTATCACGACCAAATAACATAAACTTTCCTGGTTACACGATTTACTTTATTACTTGTTAGGACAACCTTCAGCAGGCGTCAGTGATAACATAATCTTGTCGCCTTCCATTTTTACCGGGTAACTTGCGGCACAACCTTCATCAGGTGCAACCGCTTCACCGGAATCCAGGTTTATTTTCCAGTCATGTAATGGACAGGCCACTTTAGTACCAGTAACGATACCCTGTGATAATGGGCCACCCTTGTGTGGGCAATGATCTCTTAACGCAAAGACTTCATCGTCTTTGGTGCGGAATACAGCAATGTCACCTTCTGGTCTTTCAACAACGCGTGCACCCAGTTGCGGGATGTCATTCAGACTGCCTACTTCAATCCAGTTTTCACTCATGTTTTTTACCTTTAATCTGTTATCAGTCTGTTAACCAAGTTTCTTGATCGGTGTAAATTCATTTGCATCAACACCCTTCGCACGTTCTCCCCATGGATCATCCTGGGAAAATTTCTGTGAGAAGGCAAAACGTTCAGCAGCAGCCTTACGTCCTTCCGGATCATCAATGACACGCTCTTTGACATAAGTCAGACCGACGCGTTCTATCCACGGTGCAGTTCGTTCAAGATAATGAGCTTCTTCACGGTAAATCTGCATAAAGGCTGCGCAGTATTCCATTACCTCTTCCTCAGTCGTCACCGAACATAACAAATCAGTTGCGCGAACCTTGATACCGCCATTACCGGCTACATGTAGTTCATAACCGGAATCAACACACACGACACCAAAGTCTTTAATAGTTGCTTCTGCGCAGTTACGAGGGCAACCGGAAACAGCCAGTTTGTATTTATGTGGTGTCCACGAACCCCAGGTTAATTTCTCAAGTTTGATACCTAGGCCAGTAGAGTCCTGCGTACCAAAACGACACCACTCCTTACCTACGCAAGTTTTACAAGTTCGTAGTGCCTTACCGTATGCGTGACCTGAAACCAATCCAGCTTTACCCAGATCTTCCCAGATAACCGGTAGTTCTTCTTTCTTCAAACCATATAAACCAATACGCTGTCCACCCGTGACATGTACCGTTTTAACGTTAAATTTCTTCGCCGCATTTGCAATGGCGATTAATTCTTCAGGTGTTGTGTCTCCACCCCAGATACGAGGAATAACAGAATAAGTACCATCTTTCTGGATGTTAGCGTGCGCACGTTCGTTGATAAAACGTGACTGCGATTCATCCTGGTATTCATCAGGCCACTGGCAAAGCAAATAATAATTAATAGCAGGACGACATTTGGTACAACCGCCTGTCTTCCAGTCCATGCTATCCATCACCGACTGTACTGTCTTTAATGACTGAGACTTGATGCCGGCGCGAACTTCATCATGTGTATGTTCGGTGCAAGGGCAAATTGGTTTAAGGTGTGGTGCAACTGAATAGTCACCACCCACGGTATGTGCAAGCAGGCTTTCAACCAGCGCGGTACAGGAGCCACATGAACTCGATGCTTTCGTATAAGATCTGACATCATCCAGTGTGAACAGGTTATGTTCGGAAATCGCATTAACGATGTCACCTTTACAAACACCATTACATCCACAGATCTCGGCGCTATCAGACATCATGGCAACACGGTTATCTTCACCGTGGCCTGAGTCACCAAGATGCGCCTGACCAAATAAAATATTTTCACGGAAATCAGAAATGTCAGTTCCATCTCGCATGAGGTCGAAGTACCAGGTGCCGTCGATGGTATCGCCATACATGACGGTACCTTTGATCTTGTTATCCTGAACAACCAGTTTGCGATACACACCACGTGCTGCATCCTGAAACACCAGCTCTTCACAATTTTCATCACCCTGGAAATCACCTGCGGAGAACAAATCAATACCGGTTACTTTAAGCTTGGTTGATGTAACAGAACCTTCGTATCGACTAATACCCATTTTTGCAAAATGATTCGCACAAACCTTGGCCATTTCAAATAAAGGCGCGACCAGTCCATACGTCAAACCGCGATGTTGTACGCATTCACCAACTGCATAAACGCGTGGATCGAAAGTTTGCATCGTGTCATTAACGACAATACCGCGCTCACAATGAATACCGAACTGTTGGGCCAGCTCAAAGTTAGGACGGATACCAACGGCCATGACAACCAGATCAGCATAAATTTCTGAGCCATCCTTAAAACGAACTTTTTCTACTTTATCTTTACCAACAATCGCTTCAGTCTGTGCTTCCATAAGGAAATGCAGACCTTTATCTTCCAGCGATTTCTTCAGCATCTTCGCGGCAGGTTCATCTAACTGACGTTCCATAAGCGTATCCATCAAATGTACAACGGTGACACTCATGCCCTGTAACATCAGACCATTGGCTGCTTCCAGACCTAACAATCCACCACCGATAACGACAGCATGTTTATTTTTCTTTGAGGAATCCAGCATTGAATCAACATCTTTGATATCGCGGAAACCGATCACACCCTCAAGATCATTACCCGGTACCGGGATCATAAAAGGGGTTGATCCCGTTGCTAATAGCAGGCGATCATAGGGTTCTTCTGTTCCGTCTTCAGCTACAACCTTTCGGTTCACACGATCAATTTCGGTAATCTTCTTACCTTTATGCAGTTTGATGTCGTTGTCGATATACCATTGCTCATCATTCAACATGATTTCATCAATCGTTTTATCGCCGGCCAATACCGGGGAAAGCATGATGCGGTTATAGTTACCATATGGTTCTTCACCAAAGACGGTAATGTCATAATCTTCAGGCGCAAGCTTTAGCAATTCTTCGATTACGCGCACCCCTGCCATACCATTACCTACTAATACCAACTTTTCTTTCATGCCGAACTCCTGATTATCACGCTGTGGCAGTAATATAAATATAATTGACTGCTTATATTGCAAACTGCATGCCAGTTCATTCAATTTTTATAACTTAATGTATTTATTAGGTATTTAATCACGAACTATAAAAGTGCAACGAAATGCACTAAAAGAACGCACTAAAATAGTGCGAAACCACACTGCAACGCATCCTTTTAATACAATAATGCAGTGCACCTGGGTTTACTGATATTCCTGTATATATAAGCTTGCTACTGCCTATAACAATGCTTATTAATTGTGCGTCGATTGTAGTCTATTGCATAAATATCTCCCTAAACTTGCACTTTTGCTGTGCGTAATTTTTTGGGAATAGTCGATTGGAAATTGTTTATTCCTAAAAATCAGTTAGTTAAAAATGTGGCATAGTAAATGCTTTGGAACACAGCCAATAATCTGAATATTGAACCAAAAGGATGCAACACATGAGTACAGACAGAATCAACCTTCTATCGTTTTCCGGGAAAATGCGTATTCTGCATTTAAGCTGGTTTGCATTCTTCTTAACCTTTGTCGTCTGGTTCAACCATGCCCCGCTTCTGGCTGCGATGCGTGAGTCCATGGGTTTATCCGATGACCAGATCAAAACCCTGCTGATACTCAACGTAGCCCTGACCATACCTGCGCGTATTATTATCGGCATGTTGGTAGATGCCTTTGGGCCACGACGTATATTCTCGATGCTGTTATTCGTATCAAGCTTTCTTTGTTTTGGTTTCGCCATGGCAGATAAATACGAAACGCTCGCCCTGATGCGTTTCCTGATGGGATTTGTGGGTGCAGGATTTGTTATCGGTATTCGCATGATCGGTGAATGGTTCCCTGCAAAACAAACCGGACTGGCGCAAGGCATTTACGGCGGCTGGGGTAATTTTGGCTCGGCAGGAGCTGCCGTTGCATTACCAACCATCGCATTATATTTTGGTGGTGATGATGGCTGGCGTTATGCGGTTGGTAGCACCGGTGTCTTGACTCTGGTTTATTCGGCCGTCTATTTTTTCTCTGTTACTGACACGCCGAAAGGATCTACTTATTTTAAACCTAAAAAAAGTGGCGCTTTGGAAATAACCAGCCCGGGTGATTTTTTTCTTTATCTCATTATGAATATTCCACTCTACGCAGCACTGGCTGTATTGACCTGGAAACTCAACCCTGCACACCTGGGCATGTTAAGCGAGAATGTCGTCAATATGATTTATGCCATTTTGGCAGGTTTATATGTATTTCAGACAATCCGTATTTATCAAATCAATAAACACGTGTTTAAAGAAACCGTTCCCGAAATTGATCGTTACAAGTTTAGCCAGGTTGCCGTACTCGATTTGGCATACATGGTCACTTTTGGTTCAGAGTTAGCTGTGGTGTCGATGTTACCTCTGTTTTTCTTTGATATATTCAACCTCTCTGCCGTTGAAGCAGGTCTGATTGCATCAATCTTTGCCGGGCTTAACCTGGTTATGCGTCCTGCTGGTGGATGGCTTAGCGATAAGTATGGTAGAAAACTGACACTCGGAATTATCATGGCCGGACTGGCCCTGGGTTATTATTTTATGAGCCTGATCACCGCTGAATGGACAGTGATCGCTGCCGTTATGGTTACCATATTTTGTTCATTATTTGTTAATGCGGGTAACGGTGCTGTGTTTGCAGTTGTGCCACTCGTAAAAAGACGATTGACTGGCCAAATTGCAGGTATGGCAGGCGCATTTGGTAATGTCGGTGCGGTTACATTTCTGACAGTATTGTCATTTGTCTCACCTACCATTTTCTTCCTCGTGATCGCCGGCGCTGCCGTCGTTGTTTTCCTGGCAGTAATATTATTTTTGGAAGAGCCAAAGGGAAAAATGGCTGAAATCATGCCTGATGGTACTGTACAAATGATTGATGTGACCTGATAGATCATCTTAACAAGTATTGCGAAGCATGCGGTGTCGTGGCAATCTATTGATATGAGTACTCAAATCAAAATTGTCCTTCACTGCATGTTTCGTTTTGAGCATATACAATTGCCACAACAAAAATTATTACAACAGTCGATTTGATTATGTCAGGAAAATTATCAGTACAAACGGGACAATTTAGCGACGCGGGCATTAAAGAAGTCAACGACGATGCTTGCGGTGTTTTTATCCCCGAAGAACCAACCATTACCAACAAAGGTATCGCTGCCTTGATTGCCGATGGTGTGAGTAGCGCCGAAGGTGGAAAAGAGGCATCCGAGGCATGCCTGAAAGGCTTTCTCAGTGATTATTTCAGCACACCTGACTCATGGACTGTGAAGACCTCAGGTGGAAAAGTGTTAGGGTCACTGAACCGCTGGCTGCATAGTCATGCAACGCAACGATATGGTTATGCACAAGCTATGCTCACCACGCTGAGCGCTCTGGTCATCAAGTCAGGGACTGCTCATATATTTCATGTCGGTGACACACGCATCTACCGTCTGCGTGACAATGATCTGGAATGCCTGACGACTGATCACCGAACCTGGGGATCTGGTGAAAAAACATACCTGGGCCGTGCTATGGGAGCTGAGATTCACCTTGAAATCGATTACGCAAGTCACCCGGTCGAACTGAATGATATCTTTATCCTGTTAACAGACGGGGTGCACGAATTTGTTAGCTCATCTGATCTGAAAAAAATCATTAAGGAACATTCTGACAGCCCTGAATTTACTGCCAAAACAATTGTTACCCGCTCACTGGAACAAGGCAGCCAGGATAACGCAAGTTGCCTTGTCGTCAAAGTTGATCACCTCCCCCAGATTGATGTTAATGAGTTTTACCAACAACTAACAGAATTACCATTCCCTCCGCCTCTGGAGGCAGGCATGATATTGGACGGTTATCGCGTGATACGTGAAATACATGCCAGCAACCGCACACAAATCTATGTCGCACAAGATATCAATAGCGGTGAAAATGTTATTCTCAAAACACCCTCAGTCAACTATGAAGACAACCCGGCTTACATCGATCAGTTTTTACATGAGGAATGGGTTGGACGACGAATTAATAATCCGCACGTACTTAAAATAATTGAACCCTCTGGCCGAAGACGTTTTTTGTACTATGTTACTGAATACGTAGAAGGTAAAACATTACGCCAATGGATGTCGGACAATCCTCACATTCATTACACAAAAGCGCGTGAAATTGTTGAACAGATAGCTTCAGGGTTACGTGCATTTCATCGACTCGAAATGGTTCACCGGGACCTGAAACCGGAAAATATCATTATCGATAATAATAATTGTGTCATTATCATCGATTTCGGATCAACAAAAATTTCAGGTATTGAAGAAATACAGACGCCCTACGAACGTGACAACCTGCTCGGAACAATGGATTATGCCGCATCAGAATATTTCAGAGGTGAAAACGGTAATAATCGCTCAGACATTTTTGCACTGGGTGTAATCACCTACGAGTTACTGTGTGGAAAACTACCCTATGATCAGGCATTATCTGAAAGCCGTCTTAAACGCGCACGTTATACATCATTAAAACACTATCGCCCGGAAACACCAGCGTGGTTTGATTTTGCAGTACAAAAAGCGGTTCATCTCGATCTCGATAAACGCTACAGCATGTTATCTGAATTCATTCATGATATTTCACAACCCAACCCTGAATTCCAAAAACGTGACTTTCAGCCTTTAATACAGCGTAATCCTACGTTGTTCTGGAAATTATTATCAACGTTTGAATTATTGATTATATTAGTTTTGATTTATAAGATTATGATGTAGGAGCGAATAACTTTATTCAACCTTGCAAGGTTTTAATTAGTGATATAACAGGCAAGCTGACCGGCTCTATCCTTTTACGCATGACACTACCCACAGCATCCGTTACAGCAAAAATCGGGTTTATTACCGGCACACCGACATGTGACAAAACTAACATGGCACGAATTTCTTCTTTTAATTCAGGTACACATTTAATGATTTCATCCAGTGATTGAGGCGATTTCATTTCACCTGAATTCCCATCCGATAAAACATGTTCCACTTCTTCATGTATTTGATCTATGGATCTGTAGTGAAAATCACAGAGCCTTGCTGGCGCAAAATAGGATTCAACAGCTTCGAGAAAAGAAACCACCACATCCTGATTGGCGGGTCGTTTAAGCACTTTCTGACAAACAGATAAAAACGACTGCCCTTCAATTGAGAGTAATCGCTTGAGTAATGAGGCAAAGACATTCCCTTCCTGTATCAACTGTTCCAGCTTTGGAATCACTTGCTCGTAATCAGCCCGACAAGCCATCTTGTCAGGTAAATCATCCGGCATAGCATGCAAAAAACCGATCAGAAAAACATTCTTCTGTTTGCCTCTTGCCCAGATCCCTAATTTCTCTTCTTCACTAATGAGTCCGGGCTGCAGCACCAGTTTAACGCTGTCTATAATATCTTTAGGTGACTCTTCAAAAGGCAGGAATTCTAACAGAAATTCAGTTAGTACCCGGCCCATAACATCTTGTGCAACGCATTCACGCTGCAGCATGCGTCGGGCATTGTCTGAATCAGGCATAACCCACCAGGCTCGTCTGGCCAATTCATTGGTCAGACCCGGCGCACCTGTCACGGCGACAACTGCTTCGGTTTCACCTAACATCAGCAGCCCGTCCAGGCGTGCATCATTTGCCTGCCCCATACGTGTCCAGCGCTTCAAATACACCGGATAACCGCCGGGCGAACCCATGACATGACTTGATAACAGCTCACGTACATTTTTGACGTATTGGTCTGCGCGACAATTAGGATTTAACTGGATCTTGGCCTCATTACCGGTATCAGACAAACATGAGACCACGTTGATACCTTCGTCAATACGCACGGCAATTGCATTCGCCAACATGACATTCAGGCGTAAAGAATCTTCGGGGCTTAACTCCATAACTTAAAACATTAACTTTGATTGGTTGTGCGGATCAGGCTTCCAGCAGCGGTACCAATTCTCCGTCCATGTCGAGGTCAACCATATCGTCATAGCCACCCACATGTGTATCACCTATAAAAATCTGCGGCACTGTACGGCGGCCGTTACTACGCTCCATCATTTCAGCAAAACGATCCTGATCAATATCAATACGTACTTTTTCAATGTCCACTACACCCTTTTTGAGTAATAGTTGCTCAGCTCTTACACAGTATGGGCACACCGCTGTGCTGTACATCAAAACCTTTGCCATAAAACCTTCCTCATAAATTTCGTCATAATTGGTTAATATTATAACTTAAGAATTCACTACATTGCTTGCTGAATTATCTTTGAATAACTAATTTTATATTAATCCCTATAAACACATTAAAAAATCGTGTTTTGGCTGAATGTAAAAAAAAAGCTATGAAAAGTTTCAAGAAAAGACTAGAATCTCGCACCAGTTGAGTCGATCATACGTTACCTTCTGTAATATACTTAAGCTATCTTTATGATAATTAAAGTATTTTGCGTTTTTCAGGACTAATGACCGGTTCAATCAACAAATTAATCCGTTTATAAGCAAATGTTGATAGACGAATTAAAAATATGCGATAATACGCTTTTTACAGAATTCAAACTTCGCATGATCTTTATGATCAGGCTGATAGATAAACTGACATGCAGGAGAAGACCATGGATCCCATGTACTACGAAACCATCACTAAATTAGAAGACGCGGGTACTAGCCCAGAATACGTAAACGGTTGGGCAGGCGGCTTCCTTCACAACCCAGAACGTGAAGAACAACGAGTATCTGAAGCATATACTGCTGGATATGAAGATGGTTCTAACAAGAACACTGACAACGCTGATAAATTCAAAGCATAAGTCTGGTCTTCTAAATTGCAATAAAAAAGCGGGTTATTTACCCGCTTTTTTATTGCATGCTTTATTTAAAAAACAAAGTAATACCCGATTACTCGAATAACTGGATCAAGGCTTTCTCAGCCTTTTTGACTGCATCCGGCCCATCAATTTCCATGATCTGATCGATAACCCATTTGTTATCATGATGTTCATCGCCCATCACATCTTGAACTTTCCTGCCAAAACATTGCATAAAGCTGTAACTGGGCCCATCTTCCAGTGAATATTCATATTCTGCATACTCAGCGGAACGCCTGTTTAACATATCAATAAACGAACTACGGTAATCACCTTCACCAAACATATCCGTCGCATTATCCTGCATATGATCTGATAAACGCATGGCTAGATAAGTGATAAACTCCTGGCGACTTTTATCATCGATCTTGCCATGAGCCAAACGGTCAGACAATTGCAAGAACATCGCAAGGTACTCTGCCAATACCTTAATCCGCTGCTCATCATCGTCATAGATGAATTTTTCACCATGCAGGTTTTTTGTATTATCCAGAGCTACACGCCAATAAATAAACGCGAGCGCCTGTGCGTTTTCCTTGATGATATCTTCAGACAGATTTGCCTTCGACTTCTCTGTCCATTTACTTTTAATTCTTACTGCCAAACGACTACCCTCAGATTAATCACAGCTATTATAAGGCTATTTACAAGTTAAGTTAAAAACTAACTTGGTAGTATACTATTTTACTCGGATTATGAGTATAGTTAATAGACAGTATCTTAAATACTATTCTTGAATATGCAAAAACAAAACATCATAAACACCGTTCAGTATAACTGTAACATTGCAGACTCATACGCTGCCAACGACTATACGTTATGCGTTTACCTACTAAAGATGAGGGAATATTACCGTTGGGAAAACAAACTGGGATTTAACCAGGCGCTTGAGAAAGATGCTATCGGTGACTGGATTAGTTCCCGCGAAGAGCATTGGCAAGATCTGGAAAATGTAGACTATGCTGATGTTAAAATTAATAATGTTTCCTATTCGCCATTTGATACAGAACAAATAAACCAGCAATTAAAATCCATCGATCTGGTCTATAGCGGCGGACTGAGTCAGAACCATCGGCCACACTTTTTCCTGGCAGAATTGAAAAAATATCAAGCGGTTGATGACTATCATATCTATGTTACCAACACGGAATTTGCCAGAGAACTGTCCGCCCCACCCGCCATGTCGCATAATAAAACCATATTCATACGCCGTGAGTCATTAAAACGTATGATTTGGGAAAGGCTCGAGGAATGGCGCTGGCGAAAAGGCCAGGGAGCGATGTCACGCGCATTGTCTTATTATGATTTTGATACTGACCTGGACAATGCACTTGAACAAATGACAGAACACGAGGCGGATGTATTACTTCATCATGAAATCGGGGAGATCAATGCCGGTAAACATCTCGGTAAAGCATGGCATGACATGTTAGCAAGTTTACCGCGTTCAAAAGCCAACTTTATGGCCAGAGCAGTTCGAGATCATATCGCCGACTGTACTTCTACCCTTCCTATGTTATTAAACGAGGACAGATTTGCTTCAATACATTTTTATTTTGGCAATTTCAATGCCATGCGCAAGGAACTGTTCCCTTCACTGTTCCAGTCATATGAATATTGGCATAAAAGTGGTGACCCTGGCCGTTTATTAAAATCAATAACGTCAGGTCAACAGCATTGGCAAAAATTAGCCGACAATATTATTCAATGTCACCAGTCTGACAGCGCTAACTGCCTGAATTCCATAACCGAACTCGTCGAACAAAATAAACTCTAGACTGATCACATTAATATACGCCAGATAAATTGACCCCTATGAACTGCTTGTAGGATAATAACAGCTTGCAACCGATGGCCGACAATCATGACTCAAAGTACCAATACACAGGTTAAACCTTATGTTCTTAATGAAGTAAAGGAAAACACCTTTATCTATGAAATAAAGGACGCCTTACCAGCCTCCATCTGCGAAGAAATGATTCGTCGATTTGAAGAAAAAAAAGATCAGCAATATAAAGGTCGAGTCGGGCAATTGCAACAGGAAGACCAGAGCATTAAACGCTCTACTGACCTGGTCATCAGTGGCAAGGATGACTGGAAAGAAATTGATCAACTCCTGTTTCGTTCTTTGGGTTTTGCCATGCGGGTATTAACACCAAAGTTTCCTTATTTTAAGGGGCCGTTTAAAGATATGGGATATGCCATTCAGCGTACTGATCCCGGTGAGTTTTATCATTGGCATATTGACGGTGGCAGCCACGAATTCAGCCAACGTCAACTGGTTGCAGTCTGGTATCTTAATGATGTGGAAGGTCCGGGTGGTAAAACAGAATTTTCATATCAGGATGTTCAAATTAAACCCGAACAAGGAAAACTGTTACTCTTCCCGCCCTTCTGGACACATGAACACCGTGGTGAAACACTCGAAAAAGGTGTGAAATATATCGCCACAACCTGGGTTGTGTTTGCCTGAAAAGGCATTCATCACTACCTCCTGAATTCCAACGAATAACCCACTAATCATCATTGCTGCCGTTAAGGCTGCTCCTGCGTAATTGAAACAATAATGACCGAAATAATAATACTCACGCTGGTTTGCTGTATCACTTTCACGTTTGAAATCATATTCGGACTAGCAGGTACCATCATGATGGTCATGGTCATGACCTTGTTTTTTGATGCCAAGACACTGGTCATTTTTTCAGTTATGCCGCAATTATTAACGGCCACCATCGGTCTGATCAGATCGCCTAAAACAGTCAATATAGTATTCCTCGCGAAAATGTTGGCTTTCGGTACCATCGGTGGCGTAGCCGGGTTAGTCATGTTTTACCGCTTCCCCACTAATGTCTTTTACCTGACATTAGCCATTGCTATATCGCTATTTGGTTTTTACCTGGTGATTTCGCCACATATACTCAAAATCAACCCTATTATTCAACGAGTACTCGATATCGTAGCTGGCACATCACAAACCCTGATCGGCATCAGTGGTCCGATAGCCATGACCCGCCTTCTCGGTTCATTTAATGATAAACTGATCATTCGTAACTATGCACTGGCTTTTTTTCTGTCCATGAATCTGTTCCGTACAGGTGGTTACATCATTAACGATACCTTTACAGATGAAATACTTCGCATGATGCTCATCTCCGGACCGATAATAGCCATTGTTTTATGGAACACTAATCATCTACACGTAAAAGTAAATGAATATTTATTCCGCAAAGTAGTTTCATGGGTTATTTTGTTAGGTGGCATCTCCTTATTAATTCGAACACCTTATTAAATATAGAAAACAACTTAACTCACCATCATAAATAGACTATGATTTCTTTATCGACCTTCTAAAGGCAAATACCGCCATGTTACTCACAATCCCGCACGTCATTGACCCCAACCAGTTAGGCATTATGCAGCAAGCGCTAAAAGAAGCTCCGTTTGTTGATGGTAAGTTGTCAGCAGGTAAAGCGGCTCAACAAGTAAAACGTAACCAGGAAGTCGATCAGGCTAGCGAAATGGCACAACAATTAAGCCAGATATTAATGGGCAATCTGCATCATAATGAAATATTCAAAAACGCTGCCCTGCCTCATCGAACAGCCACGCCCTATTTTGCAAAATATTCTAAAGGCATGACCTATGGCGATCATATCGATGATCCTGTTATGGGGCAGGAACAACGATTTCGTTGTGATATTGCCTGTACTATTTTTATGAATGATCCGGATGAGTATGACGGTGGCGAATTGACAATACGCACTCATTTTGGCGATCAAACCGTTAAGCTGCCGGCAGGTGATGCCGTAGTCTATCCTGCTTCCAGCCTTCATAAAGTGACAGAAGTAACACGCGGCGAAAGAATTGTTGCTGTAACCTGGATACAAAGCCTGATAAGAGATCCGGCAAAACGCGAATTACTCTACGAACTGAACCTGGCCCGCGAAAAACTCATGCAAGATAAACCCGGCGCCGAAGAGACTGCACAGATTGATCATTCTTATACTAATCTGGTTCGCATGTGGGCTGAAGTTTGATTCCTGTTTTGAAAAACACTGAATAGACAAATTAAATTTCTAAATATGATCCCACCGTTTAATCATTTTGCCATTCTATTAATTATAACAACGGCCATAAGTGCCTGCTCACCACTAAAACTCATCAATGCTACCGTAACAAAAGAAGGTTATCGTACCGCCGTTGATATTAGTTATGGCCAGCACCCAAGGCAAAAACTGGACGTTCATGTACCCACATCCACACCCGTTAATGGTGATGTCGTTATCTTCTATTACGGTGGCCGGTGGCAATCCGGTGATAAACATGACTACCGCTTTGCAGCACAGGGCTTTACGTCAAAAGGTTATATTACTGTTATTCCAGACTACCAATTATATCCTCATGTACGCTTCCCTGTTTTTAACAAAGATGCTGCTCTGGCATATAAATGGGTAGAAAAAAACATATCACAATATAAGGGTAAACCTCGGCGACTATTTGTTGCCGGACACTCCAGTGGTGCTTACCTTGCCAGTATGATTGCTTTAAATGAACAATATTTAAAAAATGCAGGAGCCAACACCATTCCCTGTGGCACAATCGGTATTGCCGGGCCATATGATTTTTTACCGTTTAAAGCTGATGACTTGATTGCTATCTTTACAACATCAGAACACCCATCGTCCACTCAGCCTATCAGTTTTGTCGATGGCAAGGAAAATCCCTTTTTGATATTAATGGGTAAAGATGATTCGGTTGTAAAAGAGCATAACTCACCTAACCTGCATCATCGCATTATTGAACTGGGAGGAAAATCAAAACTGATTCAATATGAAGATGTTGATCATTCCGGTATCCTGATCGCACTCTCGACTACATTTCGTAGTATTGCGCCGGTACTGGATGATGCAAATAAATTTATACAGCGGACAAGGTGTGAATAAATTCATCCCTCATACTTGCATTAAAAGCTCTATTCTTTCTTCTTAAAATCCAGCGATACCGAATTTATACAATACCTTAAACCCGTTGGTTTTGGACCATCTTCAAATACATGCCCCAAATGTGCGCCACAAGCTTGACATACAACTTCCACCCGCTTCATGCCATGACTGCTATCGGTAATATCTTCAACACTTCCTGCATTGACTGGTTTGTAAAAACTCGGCCATCCTGTTCCGGAGTCAAACTTGGTTTCAGAATCAAATAACGGTTCACCGCAACAGTTACAGACATAGGTTCCCTGTTCCTTGTTGTCACAAAATTTTCCGCTAAACGGGTGCTCTGTGCCCTTCTGACGACATACATAAAACACATCATCGGTCAGCTCGGCTTTCCATTCATCTTCTGTTTTATTTACTTTTCGCATATCAATATCCTTTGGACCAGTTGCTCTTGGATTATAGTATATAAAACTTAATACTTTTTGTTAAACGTCGCTCTTGCGCTTGCGTGCGCCCGCGGCATATCTCCGGTGTATGACCTAAATCTTTTAAACTGCGATACATGCTGTGAGATGCCGCTCTTGCGCTTCCGTGCGCCCGCGGCATAAGCCCATCCATGGGCAAAAAAAGGGGAAGCCTAAGCTTCCCCCTTTAATACTAATGCAAAAGTATCACAAAAGTGTTTTGTTTAGTAACCACCTTTACGTGTACTTTGTGGTAAACCTGCGATCTTTCTGCCTTGTTTAGATGGCATGGTTGGGAACATTTCATACATAACTTTTGAAGAAATCTTTTCGCCCCATACCTTGCTCATGGCTTTCAAGATAGTGCGCTCATTTGGTTCAGCGCCACCATTATTGATATGCTCATCACGCAGATACTTAACGACATCCCAATGCCTTTCGGTCATATCGATGCCTTCATCTTTAGCTATCTCGGCTGCAACTGCTTCACTCCAGTCACCTATTTCAACCAAATAACCATTGTCTGTTGTTTCGATGGTCTTTCCATCAACTTCATAAGCCATTACAGTCTCCTATATTCTTAACCTTAAACAAATATCACCTAAAAACGAATTAGCGTATTCTAATAGAAAAAGTCGTCTGAGCCAATATCTTAGCCCATCCGTTTTAGTCGTCCTCAATACCCTTGACGGGCGCGATGCCTTTATGGGCTATAAACAGCCCGCAGCCTATTTTGCGTCCCTCGCCAATACCTTTCTGTTGTACTGTTACCGATTCTTCCGGTTTCAACTCTGCCAGCATGATACTTCGGGTGAAAACTTCACCTTCATGTCCTTGTAAAATATGAGTTTTTCCACAGAGTAATTTTGAGATATTGATCCCCATACCCTGCAACTCTTTATAAATACGCTTCAAAAAATCATCTTCGGCCTCTGACTCTGCCGATAGCACATAGCGGGAAAAGATAGTACTGCTGGTACTAAGCGGTTTTAACAGACTTTCACCCACTTCGATCTTATATTCATCGATTGCGAGTGTCTGGCCGGTTAGTTTCGCTGCATCTTCCAGCCTGTCCTTGGGTAAACGTAAACTCATTCTGGTACGGCGGGATAAATACAACACTTCATTGCTCGTATCTTCAGGTCTGATCCAGCCATTACCTGACTCTGCACCATGAATCAGGTGAATACCCGCCCTGTCTTCTTCTGCGATCCAGGGTAATGCATCATGAATAGCCTTCGACAGTTGCCTGGTATGCTCCAAAGGCAAACATTTACAATTTATCTTGAACGCAAGATCTACAATATCATCAGGTACCTGATAGGGCTTGTCTGCATCAGCTTCATTCCAGAACATATTAGTTTACCGGTAAGTTTTTCTGTAATTCATCACGATCAAACCACCAATCATCCTGTACTAACACATCAACCACATTTCTCAAACGTACAAGAAATTTAGCGGGGTCAGTCAGTTCCATTTTTTCTAACCAGAAGTCAAATTGCTCCTGAGTTTCAATATCACTATGACGGCGTGACACCTGACCTAACATTTGATTCGCAAAAAACAATAGATTGTCTTTGCTTTCATCATCGGCGCGCAGTTCTGTTATATAAATCGCAGTAGCCGCAGCGACTGCTGCTCCATCCGAATCATCCGGAGTTTCTTCGATAACATGCTGCATGAGTGCAACTGTTAGCTCTGGGTCGATGGGGTAAGTTACTGCCAGCCAGATACCATGTCCAAGCGCACAGATTGAAGCATCCTGTTCGGATAAAAACAAAACATCACAGGCATCAACTGCTTTTTCCCAATCATGTTCATGCATGAAGATATCAAACACCTGTCTTGCAATCGACCAGGCTTCTTCTCTACGATCGAGCCCTATCATGAGTCTTGCCATTTGTAATTCGAGAAAGGCCTTTTCAAGCAGATCTACATTTTCAGGTAATTCTTTGTAACGATCTTCGAGGGCAATTAATTGAGACTCGATAGTTGCAGTCGAGACATCTATATCATCGCCTTCACCCGAACCAATCATTACATTTTCATTTAGGTATTCCATAGTTAACCTTCAAAATAATCTATAATAGCAGTTTAAATTCGTTTATTTTCTCGCGTGAAATGCAGCTTCGAGCCTGTCTTCCCAATCTGCCGGCGTATCATTGTAAGTTGGCTTAAGATCCATTTGAAAATGTATTTCACCTTCCTGTGCTTTTTCAGAAATCTTTTTTTCCAACTCGGTAAATGATTCAAATTCATAGTTTTGAAGCATCACTTCACTTAATGAAAGCATAATAGTTCTCCTGAAAGTCCTGTTACTAATCACTGCACACGATCAAAATAACGGGCTCTGTATATCAATCTGTTTTTACCATTTTCATCATCATCCTTGAAGCCTGTTCTATTATGCAAAGCGTTATTACTAATAATGCCTTCACCAGGTTGTAGACGGTAATGAAATATATATTTATTCTCACTGTTTAACAGCTTTTCGAGGAAGGCAACTGCCTTTAGCGTTGCTTCATCCTGCTTCCACTCGATACTACGTTTTCGCGCAGTATAACGCATATGAAGGTGGCCACTGTTCTCATCGATAGAAAAAACTGGCCCTGTCTGCGCTGGACGAATAACAACACCATTCTCTTTGTTTTCAGGAATTGTCATAACATCCGCTTGCATTAATGCTTGAACCATTTCCGGATCATGGTCACGCATAATAATATATACGATTTCATGGTCAAGAATGGCATTCTCACCGCCTACGGCCGAATCAGAAACACAATGCAAAATCATTGCCTTGATTTTTTGCTGACGGGTATTGTAATAACCGTCGGTGTGCCAGTTAATCGGTTTATCAGTATAGGGTATATAACCCTCATGACGTGAGCCTTCAGCCATTACTTGCAGCCCACTAATACCATCTTCATCTGAACACAGGTTTTCATCCAGATGATTTAATCCCAATTGTTGCCCCAGGGATCGAATAACCTGCTTTTCGTTAACAGTCTTCTGACAGTGGTATATCACCGTGTTTGTCTTTTCACACTGTCTTAAAATACGGTCTTTTTCTTCAGGTGTGAGACAGGCAGGATTATTAACAGGAATAACCAGGGATGAAACCTTCTCAGGGTAATTATCCAGCTTCCACTGTCGCCAGCTTGTGTAGGCAGAAATATCCTCAATATTAAAAGGAGACGGCTGTTCCACATTACCATATTTAAATTGTGTGACAGACGAACTCACTTTCTCATTTCCTCAACTACCAAAACAACCACCTATGAACATATTATACCTTAATCATTTACTAATATATAACCAAATTAGTCAGATATTAAACCGTATATATTCACTATTTAGTCAGTAAATCGCCTTATATCAATAATATTAATATGGTTAAAGCATAAAAAAGCAACATTTTATACTATATATATATCCACATTTTAATGTGAATGAAGATTTAATATAAAAATATAACCTTAAATATTTAATGTTACTTAATTCAAGACTCACTATGTTATAATTCGCGGCCTGTGAATTTATGGCTGAATACCTGAGTTCAGATATGATATCTTCTGCCGATATTGGTATATCCCATTAGGGATAGATGTTTTGTTTAAAAACACCCCATCGGCAGGATATTACTCAAGGGTAGTTAAGCACTAAAATTCTGCCACAAGTTTGCCAGGAGAATTATGCGTGATTCGAGCTGTGTAAGATCGTACGCGTTTTGCACCCTGGAAGTAATACAAACTTGAAATAGTTTTATAAGGTCACGCTGTTGCAGCTCGCTGCTGTGATCTTTAAATAAGTTTTAAAGTGATCACTTAACGATTTAAATTTTTGAACTGAAGGAGCATCCACAATGGTCAAAAAGTATGAAACTCCTATGCTTGACGTATTGGAAGAAGGCCCATGGCCTAGTTTTATTTCTGGTATTCGTCGTCTAGCGAATGAGCATCCGAGTGAATTTATCAATGATATAACTCACTCACTGCTGGGACAACTTGAACACTCTTACGAAACACGTAAGGGCTACTGGAAAGGCGGTACAGTTTCCATATTCGGTTACGGCGGTGGTATCATCCCTCGTTTCTCGGAAGTCGGCGATGCATTCCCTGCGTCACGTGAATTTCATACACTGCGTGTTCAGCCACCTGCTGGTAACTACTACAGTTCTGCTATGTTACGTCAACTTGCAGACAGCTGGGAAAAATACGGATCAGGTCTTGTAACGTTCCACGGTCAGACTGGTAACATTATGTTTATCGGTACTAACACAAATAACACTCAGCACTTCTTTGATGAAATCAATGATTATGGTTGGGACCTTGGTGGTGCCGGACCTTGTGTACGTACTGCTATGTCTTGTGTTGGTGCAGCTCGCTGTGAGCAATCATGTGCTAACGAACACAAAATCCATCGTCTGCTGGTAAATAACTTCATGGACGATATGCATCGTCCTGCTCTGCCATACAAATTCAAGTTCAAGGTTTCAGGTTGTCCTAATGACTGCCAGAATGCAATTGAACGTGCTGACATGGCAATCATCGGTACATGGCGCGACGACATGGTCGTTGATCAAAATGAGATCAAATACTATATCGAGAAAAAAGGCCGTAAATACATCATCGACAACGTCGTTAACCGTTGCCCATCACAAGCTTTATCATTGAATGATGATGACACGCTTGATGTCGACAACCGTAACTGCGTACGTTGCATGCACTGCCTGAACGTTATGCCTAAAGCACTGTCACCAGGCGAAGACAAAGGTATCACTATGCTCATCGGTGGTAAGCGTACACTGAAAATTGGTGACCTGATGGGTACTGTTGTTATTCCTTTCATGAAACTGGAAACTGACGAAGATTATGATCGTCTGGTTGAGATTGCTGAAGAAGCGATTGACTTCTTTGCTGAAAATGCACTTGAGCATGAACGTACTGGTGAAATGATTGAGCGTATCGGTCTTGTTAATTACCTGGAAGGCATTGGCCTCGAAATCGATCCTAATATGATCAGCAATCCACGCGAAAGCTCATACATCCGAATGGATGAATGGGATCAGGAAGCTGAAAAATGGAACGAAGCTCAAGCTGAAAAAGCAGCCAGCTAGTCCAGGCAGTAATTGTAATCGGGGGGGTGTTATACCCCCTCATGTTAAGAATTTAGAATGTAGTAAATTTGGAGGTTTTTATGTCTGAAAATGCCCCTATGCGCCCACCTATTGAAAGTGGTTGCCCGGATGGTTTCCAGTACATGCATCCAGTGATGATCAAGAACTTTGGTGCCTGGGCTTATCATGAAGATCCAGAGCCAGGCGTTTTGTTACACGTCGCTAAATCTGGTGACAAGATCTGGACTGTTCGTTGTGGTACTCAACGTATCCTGGATTTATTCACACTGCGTAAATTGTGTGATATTGCTGATGAACATGCTGACGGTTTCATCCGTTTCACTATTCGTAGTAACGTTGAATACATGGTTGCTAAAGAAGAGCAGGTTCAACCACTGATCAAGGCAATTAAAGATGCCGGCTTCATCGTTGGTGGTACACGTAACTCTGTCGCTATGATCTCTCACACTCAAGGTTGGTTGCACTGTGATATTCCAGGCACTGACGCATCAGGTGTTGTTAAGTCCATGATGGATGAGCTGATCACCGAGTTTAAAGAATGGAATATGCCTAACCGTGTTCATATCACTACTTCTTGCTGCCAGATTAACTGTGGTGGTCAAGGTGATATCGCGATTAACATCCAACACACCAAGCCACCTAAGATCAACCATGATCTGGTTGCGAACGTTTGTGAGCGTCCTTCTGTTGTTGCTCGTTGCCCGGTTGCTGCGATTCGTCCTGCACTGGTTAATGGCAAACCATCTCTGGAAGTTGACGAGAAGAAATGTATCTGTTGCGGTGCATGTTTCCCTCCTTGTCCTCCAATGCAAATCAATGATGCTGAGCACTCCAAGCTGGCTGTATGGATTGGTGGTAACCACTCTAATGCACGTAGCAAACCAAGCTTCCAGAAACTGGTTGCTGCTGGCATCCCTAATAATCCACCGCGCTGGCCTGAAGCGACTGCCATCGTTAAACGTATTCTTAAAGTTTATAAAGAAGACGCGAAGGATTGGGAACGTATCAATGATTGGGTTGACCGTATCGGATGGCCTCGTTTCTTTGAGCTGACTAAACTGCCATTCACCAAGTTCCATGTAGATACATGGCGTGGTGCTCGTAAGAGCTTGAATGCTTCTACACATATCCGTTTCTAAGAGGTTTTGTAAATGAAGCTTTCAATTCAAGTAAACGAAGGGCCTTATCAACACCAGGCTTCTGATACTGCCTTCATGTTCACGAAGGCAGCAATCGAAGCCGGACACGAGATTTTTCGCGTGTTCTTCTATCATGATGGTGTTAATAACGGTACACGTTTCACGACTCCGCCACAGGACGACCGCAATGTAGTTAATCGCTGGTCTGACCTGGCTGCAGCTCATGATCTTGACTTGGTAATCTGTGTTGCTGCGGCTCAACGCCGTGGCATCGTAGATGAAGGTGAAGCAGAGCGTAATGGTAAAGACGGTAATAATATCGCGCCAGGTTTTCGAATCTCTGGTTTGGGTCAGCTGATTGAAGCTGGCATTCAATCAGAACGACTTGTTGTATTCGGCGATTAGGAGCGAGAAATGTCTGAAACTAAAAAATTCCTTTATGTAAATCGCAGAGCCCCATACGGTACTATCTACGCATGGGAATCATTAGAAGTAATCTTGATTGGTGCTGCCTTCGAACAAGATGTCACATTGGCATTTGTTGATGACGGTGTTTTCCAATTAGTAAAAGACCATGACACTGCTGGTATTGGTATGAAAAACTTCACACCGACCTACGGCGCATTGGGCGATTACGATATAAACAAGATTTACGTAGAAAAAGAGTCACTCGAAGCCCGTGGTCTCACTATCGATGATCTTCAACATCTCATTTGGGAAGATGAAGACGAAGATTGGGCTGAGAAAGATTCAATTAAAGTTGTTACTTCGTCTGAACTTGCTGCACTCATGGGTGAGCAAGACGTTGTTCTGAGTTTCTAAGGGAGATTAATTATGACTATGTTACATACAGTAAATAAATCACCCTTTGAAAAAGATTCACTAACTAGTTGTTTACGTCTTTCAGAAGATGGTTCATCCATTCTCTTGATTGAAGACGGTATTTATGCCGCTCTCGAAGGCACCACTGCAAGTGATTCTATCAAAGAAGCATTGAAGACCAAAAAAGTCTTTGCACTACAGGAAGACCTCAATGCACGCGGTGTACAAAGCAAAGTAATAGATGGGATTGAACAAGTAGACTATGCAGGTTTTGTTAAACTTGTCACTGAACACGATAAAGTTCAATCCTGGGTTTAATGTTTTTTAAATATAAATACGTCAAATAGGAGATAAACCGAATGGCTATTGAAATTGGTGGAAAGTCAATTGAGACTGATGAAGAAGGTTACCTGGTAGATCTGAGTGACTGGACTGAAGAAATTGCCCTGGAACTGGCCAAAAGTGAGAGTCTGGAAATGGATGATTCACGTTGGGAAGTTGTTAATTTCTTGCGCGAATACTATGACGAATACCAGATCGCTCCTGCGGTACGTGTTCTGACCAAAGCAATTGGCAAGAAATTAGGAAAAGATAAAGGTAACAGCAAGTACTTGTACGAACTGTTCCCATACGGCCCAGGTAAACAAGCTTGTAAGATCGCTGGTCTGCCTAAGCCTACTGGTTGTATCTAAACCAGACTGCTTTTTTATAACAGGGTTCGGTTTTCCGAACCCTGTTTATAAATGCAAACAAGAATTAATATTTAATATAATTTTTTAGCACTAACGGATTTAAGGAGTTGCACTAAAATGTCGGTAGCATTTGCAATTTTACTCTATTTCGCAGCAGCCATATTTATTGGCGGACTGGCTCTTAGAGTTCGAAAGTACTGGCGCACTCCAGCACCACTCAAGATTCCGACTATGCCTGCCCCTACTACACAAGCTGGCGTGGTTATGCGTATGGGACGTGAAGTCGTTTTATTTGAAAGCCTGTTCAAATCCAATAAATGGATATGGGTTTTTGGATGGATGTTCCACTTCTCTTTATTATTAGCTTTTTTCCGTCACCTGAGATACGCAATCAGCCCAGATAATATCCTCTGGCCTGTAATCAGCATGGAAATCATTCAATCATTTGGTAAATATGCCGGCTATTTTATGCTTATTGGCCTACTGGGTTTATTGGCTCGTCGACTAGTCGTTGATCGAGTTCGATATATCTCTTCCCCTTCAGATTACCTCATGCTATTACTGATTCTGACCATTACAGCAACTGGTTTATCAATGAGCTTTATCACTCACACCGATATCGTACAGCTTAAAATGTTTGTTTTAGGTTTATTCAGATTTGATATCCAAGATTTACCAAATAGTCTTTTACTTCAAGTGCATTTGGCATCTGTTGCATTACTGATGATTGTTTTTCCAATCAGTAAACTATTACATGCTCCCGGTGTTTTCTTTAGCCCGTCTCGTAATCAGGTTGATAATGCAAGAGAAAAACGTCATATCGTTCCTTGGGCTGCGAAACTTGATGAGACTCGTGGTCACAAAACCAAAGACCAATTAGTGAAGGATTAAGCCGTGGCTGATTTTGATACTCCAGAATATAGAAAATACCGGGACATCCCTAAATTAGAAAAAGGGACAATGGCCGGTAGCGGACCTTTTATTGCAAAGCCTGTTCATCAGGAGCCTTTAGGCTTTCCTGGTGAGCTTGTTGATGACTGGGAAAATGTTGCCATAGCTAAAATGGGTGACCTACTCGGTAAATACCGCGGATTACAAGTCTATCTCGATAGCTGTGTAAAATGTGGTGCCTGTACTGACAAGTGTCATTACTTTATTGGCACTAAAGATCCAAAAAATATGCCTGTTGGCAGACAGGATCTCTTGCGTAGTGTCTATCGTAAATATTTCACCTTTGCCGGTAAATTTTTCCCTAAACTGGTTGGCGCACGTAAGCTTGACAAAGAAGTTCTGGATGATTGGTATAACTATTTTCACCAGTGCTCACAATGCCGTCGCTGTTCAGTGTATTGCCCATACGGAATCGATACTGCTGAAATTTCAATGGCAGCTCGTGAGATTCTCGACACCGTTGGTGTTGGGCAGAAATATTGTAACGAAATTATCGGTAAAGTATTCAAAATCGGTAATAACCTCGGGCTTCCTGAGCGCGCACTAAAAGATACGCTTCTGGATCTTGAAGAAGAAATTGAAGAAGAGACTGGTCTTCCCATTAAACTGCCGCTGGATAAAAAAGGTGCTGATATATTATTGGTAACCCCTTCTGCTGATTTCTTTGCAGAGCCTCATATTGATGGCCTGATTGGTTATGCCAAAGTTTTCCACGAAGCTGGTGTTAACTGGACACTCAGTTCACATGCATCAGAAGCGGGTAACTTCGGTATGTTTATCGGTAGTTACGAAAACATGCAGGATGTTGCCATGCGTGTACGCCAGGCAGCAGAAGACCTGGGTGTTAAACGTATTGTTCATGGTGAGTGTGGCCACGCTTGGCGTATTGCTTACAGTTTCTGGAACACATTAATTGGTCCTTGGGATTTCCTTGATCAAAACTACCCTATTCCACAACACATTTGTGAATACACCTGGGATCTGATTGAGAATGACAAACTGAAATTTGATAAATCAGAAAACGATCATCGTGTTATGACCTTCCATGACTCCTGTAATGTTGCACGTGCAACACGTATGGGTGATAAACCTGGCGGTCAATTCGAGATACCTCGTAATGTTATAAAAGCGGTCTGTAACAACTATGTTGAGATGGATTCAGAAACAACGAAAGAAGGCACATATTGCTGCGGTGGCGGCGGCGGTCTGTTAACAGATGATCTCATGGAAATTCGTGTTAAAGGTGCCTTGCCTAGAATGGAAGCATTAAATGAAGTAGTTGTAGATCATGGTGTAACTAATATGGCAGCAATTTGCGCTATATGTAAGAGTCAGTTCACCAAAGTACTTCCCTACTACAAAATGCCGATGGATATGATAGTTAGTGTCCATCAACTGGTTGGTGATGCACTTATATTAACGGGTTCCGCAGAAGCACTGGAAGCCGCTGAAGAAACAACAGAATAGTATTGTTAAATTATTTATCTGATTTAATAAATCAGTTTTAAGTTTAGGATCAGCTCAGGCTGTGAAACATATTGGTAATTAGGAGACTGAACGATGGCAACATCCAGCGACGATATGAATAAAGATCTGACGTTTACAAGATATGAAGAAGGCGATAGCAAATGGGGATCAATGACAGACATGATCTTCAAGGAAGACACTTCGTACAAGTGCCCAACCTACGTTCATCGTACCCCACCTTGTCAGGGTAGCTGCCCTTCAGGTGAAGACATTCGTGGCTGGCTTGATATCGTTCGAGGCATCGAAAAACCGAGTGGTGATATGGCATGGCAGGAATACGCATTCCGTCGTTCAACCAATGCTAATCCTTTTCCATCTATTATGGGACGTGTATGCCCTGCCCCTTGCCAGGATGGTTGTAACCGTAACCAGGTAGAAGATTTTGTTGGTATTAATTCAGTTGAACAATATATCGGTGATACTGCATTAGAAAACAACTACACGTTTGATGCAGCCCCTGCTGAAACGGGCAAGAAGATTGCCATTATCGGTGGTGGCCCTGCTGGTCTGGCCGGCGCCTACCAACTACGTCGTATGGGACATGCTTGTACTGTATTTGACAACCACGAAGAACTCGGTGGTTTCATGCGTTATGGCATCCCTGGCTACCGTACTCCCCGTGATGTACTTGATGGCGAAATCAAACGTATCATTGACCTGGGTGTTGAAGTTAAAACCAGCACCAAAGTTGGCGTCGATGTTTCAGTTGAACAACTGGAAAAAGATTACGATGCCATTTTATGGGCACTGGGTACTCATTCAGGCAAGATTGCACCTGTTCCAGGTGGCGATGCGTCAAACAGCATTAGCGGTATTGACTTCCTGGCAGCTTTCAATGAAGGCCGCTTACAAGCAGTAACCGGTAATATCGTAGTTATCGGTGGTGGTGATACCTCTATCGACGTGGCATCAGTTGCACGACGTCTGGGTGCAATTACAAACATCAATGAAAAAGACCGTCCAGAAAATATCGTTTTGGGCCACACAGCACACGATGTTGCTTCAACTGCTGCTCGTGAAGGCGCGAACGTAACACTGACTTCTCTGTTCCCTGTTGAAAATATGACTGCTGCTGAGCACGAAGTACATGATGCACAGCATGAAGGTGTTACTATTCTTGGTAGTGTTATGCCTGTTGAAGCCGTTAAGGGTGAAGATGGTCGCATCACAATGGTTAAATATGCCAAATGCGAAATGGATGGAAACCGCCCCGTGCCTGTAGAGGGCACAGAATTTGAAGTCAAATGTGATCTGTTAGTTTCTGCAATTGGCCAAAGTGGCGCGCTTGATGATCTGGGTGTGGATAATGGTCATGGCTTTATTGACGCAGACAAAAACTACGGCGTTCCTGGCAAACCAGGTCACTTCGTAGCAGGTGATATTGTTCGTCCTCACCTGTTAACAACGGCAATTGGTCAAGCATCTATTGCTGCTGAAAGTATCAATCATTATCTGAATGCTGAAGAACTGAGCAATCGACCTAAAGTTGATGTGCATCACTACAGCTTGTTACAAAAATTACAGGAAACAGGTCTGGAGCCAACAGATTATGATTCAACTGGCGATCAGCGTGGTACCGATGGAACAGACTTTGCCGTTCATAACTATGAAGACCGTTCTGCGAATGAAATAATCAAATCGACTCAGTTATTCCTTGGTCATTTTGAATTTGAAGAACGTAACATTCGTAAAGATATCCCTGTTGACCCTGAAAACATCATAGGTAGCTTCCGTGAACGTATGGAAGGTCTGAGTGAAGAAGGCGCACAAGCCGAAGCTGGTCGTTGCATGAGCTGTGGCATGTGTTTTGAATGTGATAACTGCGTTATCTACTGTCCTCAGGAAGCGGTTAAACGTACTCCAAAGAAAGATGCTACTACAGGTCGTTACGTTTACACTGATTACGACCTTTGTGTTGGTTGTCATATCTGTGCAGATGTTTGCCCAACAGGCTACATCGACATGGGTATGGGTGAGTAATAATAATCAGGATAATAACTATTATGAAGTATCTGCGTATGATGCTGGCTATGTTAACTGTAGTACTACTTAGTAGTACTACAGTCTTAGCTGATGTACCTAGCCCTACTATTCCAAAAGGTAATGCAGAAAAATGCGTATTACCTACGGATGAAATGCGAGTCAATCACATGGAGAAAATTTTGCATCAGCGTGATAAAACGATGCATGATGGTGTTCGCACAGAGCAATTTAGCTTTAAAAAATGTATAAATTGCCATGTGGTAAAGGATGAGGCTGGTAAGGCCGTTTCATACAAGGACGAGCGTCACTTTTGCAACAGCTGTCATACTTATGCTGCTGTGAAGATTGACTGTTTTGACTGCCATGCATCTACTCCAAACAGTAGAAAGAAAACATCTGCCGCTGGAGGGAAACATTAATGAATAAAAAAGAAAACTCTTCAAATGGCCTGAGTCGTCGACAATTCCTTGGCACCAGTGCTGCAGCTGGTATGACTATTGCTCCGGGCATCTCCTTGATGTCTGTTGCAGAAGCAAAACCTTTAGATACTGCCGTTAGCAGCGACCAACGCTGGGGCATGCTCATTGACACTAATAAGTGTGCGAAGGGTTGCACATCTTGCGTTGATGCCTGTAATACAGAAAATGGCCTGAATACTGGCGATGAACAACTTTCCAGACAGGGTCAAAAAGCCCAATGGATACGTAAGGTTGATCTTCGCGACAAGACAACAGGTCATGAAGTTTCTTTACCACTCATGTGCCAGCATTGTGAAAACCCACCCTGCGTAGACGTTTGCCCAACTGGTGCATCGTTCAAACGTGAAGACGGCGTTGTTCTGGTCGACAAGCATACCTGTATCGGTTGTCGTTACTGCATGATGGCATGCCCATATAAAGCTCGTTCTTTCATTCATGAAGAGCTGCTAAACCAGGTTGAAGATGTACCGCGTGGTAAAGGTACAGTTGAAAGTTGTACTTTATGTGTACATCGAATCGACGAAGACACAAATAAACAACGTGACCCTGCCTGTGCAGAAGCCTGTAACACTGCTGGTCATAAAGCCATGATTTTTGGTGATCTGAAGGACGCTAACAGTGAACTCAGTAAACAACTGAAGAAACACTCAAGCAAAGCCATTCGTGCAGACCTGAAATTAAATCCTGGTGTTCGCTACCGCGGCATTTAAGCATTAAGGAATCGGATTAGAGATGAAAAAAATAAACTATCTTGAAATCGAAGGTCGCAGCAATGGGTTTCTGGCCCTGCTAGGTGTCCTTGGCGCAATAACATTGGCAGGCATTGGCGCTTTTTTCTATATGGAACATAGCGGCCACCACGTTACAGGAATGGATAACCAAATCGTTTGGGGTATGCCACATGTATTTGCAGTATTCCTGATCGTTGCCGCTTCCGGTGCACTTAATGTAGCATCAATCGGTACTGTTTTTGGTAAGGCAATATATAAGCCACTTGGGCGAATATCCACACTCATGGCCATAGCATTGTTGGCCGGTGGACTCATGGTTCTGGTACTTGACCTGGGCCGTCCGGATCGCCTGGTAATTGCCATGACCTACTACAACTTCAAATCCATTTTCGCCTGGAATATTATTCTTTATAACGGCTTCTTTGCCGTCACTATTGTCTATATATGGATGATGATGGAAAAGAAAATGGTCGGTTATTACCGCCCTGCCGGTATCGTTGCCTTCATCTGGCGTCTGATACTGACAACTGGTACTGGTTCAATATTTGGCTTCATCGTTGCGCGCTCTGCCTATGATGCTGCGATTATGGCGCCCATGTTTATCATCATGTCATTCTCGTTTGGTCTGGCCATATTTTTACTTGTCTTGATGTTGGGTTATCAATGGACTGAACGCCCATTAGGTGATGCGATCATTAAACGACTGAAAAATCTGCTAGGTGTTTTCGCAGCTGCTGTACTCTATTTTGTACTCGCTTACCATCTGACAAACTTATATGGAACAGAACACCACGACGTGGAAAAATTCATTCTTGCGGGTGATAGCATACACACAACTCTTTTCTGGGTCATGCAAGTGATCGTCGGTGGACTTGTTCCTATCGGTATCATTTATAGCAAGTTAAGCAATTCCAGAAGCTGGTTGGGTTTAGCTACTGTATTGATTATTCTCGGTGGACTTGCACAGATGTATGTCATCATTATTGGCGGTCAAGCCTATCCTCTGGAAATATTTCCAGGTATGGAAGTTGTCAATAGCGCCTTTGGCGATGCCAATAGCTATCATACTTATACACCCAGTACACCGGAAATTGTACTCGGTGTGAGTGGTATTGCTGTCGCAATGTTGATCATCACATTGGGAGTTAAAGTCTTGAAATTCATGCCTGAAAGTCTGGCAGATAAAGACATCGATCCACACAACAAAGGATAAACTATTATTGCATGAGTAATCATCTGGCAATCTAGTTTTCACTTCTCAACCCGGATATACCTGTATATCCGGGTTTGGTTTTTTCAGGAGAACCACTATTATGTATACAGAACATCCATTTGCCCACTATGTAAGAATCCTTGGTAAGGGAAAAAATGGCTCTCGCTCGCTAACAATGGATGAAGCCTATGAATCAATGAAAATGATCCTGGCTGACGAAGTATCACCTGAACAACTTGGTGCTTTTCTGATGTTACTGCGCGTAAAGGAAGAAACGCCTGAAGAAATCGCCGGTTTTGTAAAAGCCACCAAAGAATCTATCACCGTTCCAGAAGCGATGCCAAAAATTGACCTCGACTGGTCTTCTTATGCTGGCAAAAAAAGGCAATTACCCTGGTATATTCTAGGCTCATTACTTCTCGCCGATAATGGCATTACAACCTTTATGCATGGTGCTGCTGGTCACACTGCAGGCCGGGTTTATACAAAAGACATTATTAGTAAATTTGGTATTACTGGCTGTAAAAATATGGAAGATGTTAAAACATCTATAACTACACATAATTTTGCCTACATGGATATTGAACACCTAAGCCCTCTGATGCACAAAATTATTGAACTAAGGCCATTGCTGGGCCTTCGTTCTCCTGTGCATACTGTTTCTCGTATGCTGGACCCATTCAATGCCGATTATGTAATCCAGGGTATCTTTCACCCCGGTTATCGCCCAATGCATCAGGAAGCTGCCTTGTTATTGAATATGAAACATGTTGCTGTCGTAAAAGGTGACGGAGGTGAGATTGAACGTAATCCAGATATGGCTTGTCTGGTTCAAAGTGTACATGGTGATGTCATGAGCGATGAAGAATGGCCACCACTATTTGCAAAACGTCATATGCGCGACGATGTAATGGATACAAACCGTCTGGTTGGTTTGTGGAATGGTACAATTGCCGATGAGTACGGAGAAGCTGCCGTTTTCGGAACTGTTGCGATCGCATTAAAACTCATGGGGCAAGCTGATACAATAGAGTCTGCCGAAGCCATGGCAAAAGAAATGTGGCAGTCCCGCCAGAAAAACAAATACGAGACAGCTGCCTAGGCAGCATCTATCAGACTGACTTGCTATGTCACATCTATTTATCTCTGCTGCACACAAGTCATCAGGTAAAACGACGATTTCCATCGGCCTGACTGCTGCATATAACCAGCTAAATCATAAAGTACAAACCTTCAAGAAAGGGCCTGATTATATCGATCCAATGTGGTTAGGCCGTGCTGCAGGAGAACCCTGCTACAACCTAGACTTCTACACCATGCAGGAAAACGAGATCAGGCATTGTTTTAATCAACATATGGAAAATGCTAACCTGGGTATTATTGAGGGTAATAAAGGGTTGTATGATGGCCTAGACCTGGATGGCAGTAATAGCAATGCCGCCCTGGCACACCTCCTTGGGGCCCCCGTCATACTGGTCATTGATTCCAGAGGTATGACGCGAGGTATCGCTCCACTCGTTCTTGGTTATCAAAACTTTGATTCAAATATTAATATACAGGGCGTCATCCTAAATCAGGTTGGTGGCAGTCGCCATGAAAGTAAGTTAAGAGCCATACTGGAACATTATACTGATGTAAAAGTACTCGGTGCTGTACATAAAAATAACGATCTCGATATAGATGAGCGGCACCTGGGGTTAATACCAAGTAACGAAGAGCATGAGGCGGATAAAAAGATACTCTCCATTGCAAACAATATTAAAGATCAGGTTAATCTCGATCAACTTATTGATATTGCGAATCACACAACCAAACAGACAACAACTGAAACAACAGCACCAGTTACATTAAAATCAAACAACACGAATTCAATTAAAATAGGTATATTCAAGGATAAGGCTTTTGGTTTTTATTACCCCGATGACCTTAACACTTTACAGGAAGCAGGTGCAGAATTAGTCTATATAAACAGCCTGAAAGATAAATCACTTCCACCTATTGATGGATTATTTATCGGCGGTGGATTCCCAGAGTCCATGATGCAACAATTAAATGAAAATAATTCATTAAGAACAGCGGTAAAATCTGCCGTTGAGAATGGTTTGCCAACCTATGCTGAATGCGGAGGTTTAATGTATCTATCACGCAGCATAAGCTGGAATGATACAAAACATGAAATGGCAGGCGTCATTGATGGTGACATATTAATGCATGAACGGCCTCAAGGTCGTGGCTATATACAGCTGCAAGAAACTGATACACATCCCTGGCAGACTCACACTTCCGAAGGTACCATTTTTGCCCATGAATTTCATTATTCAGAACTGGTAAACCTCGATCAAGAGTATCAATATGCTTATAAAGTATTGAGAGGCGCGGGCATCGATGGAAAACATGATGGGCTAATTTATAAAAATCTTCTGGCCAATTACGCCCATCTGCGTAACACTCAGAATAACCAATGGGCGATTCGTTTTATCGCATTCATAAATGACCACCTTATTGGCAACCCTTTAAAGTCATTTGTTTCACAAACATAAGTTAATAAATAGGAAAAAAAATGTTAGCAATTACAGAAGCTGCTGCAATACAAATTGCAGAACAACACAAAAACACAGAAGCAGGTGACCTGCTCCTGCGACTGGCTGCCAAAACTAACCAGGATGGCAGTATTGAATACGGTATGGGTTTTGATGAAGCGACTGACCACGATATTAAAATTAAACAATTTGATATCGAGGTTATCGTTGACCCAAAAAGCTCTGAATTACTAGAAGAAGCAACAATGGATTACGTTGAAATAGAAAATGGTCAGTTCCACTTCATTTTTTCTAATCCACTTGATAAAAACTATACTCCACCCAAAAAAGGACAATAGATTGACCACGTGTCTGACTTAATGAATAAAAACACCCAGCCTATCCCTGAAACAGATAACATTACTGAATCAGGTATTTTGAAAGGATGGAGGAAAAATGCCAACGCATTAGTACATAGTGGTTTATTTTGCCCTATTATCGGCATTCTATTCACGGTCTTTCTACTTGCATTAAGCAGCCAGCTTTTCAATTTATTTGTTAAAAATCTTTATATACTCTACCTTGCGCAAACCGCCCTTCTACTCATGACTATCATATTGATAGGTATATTGTTAAAAAGGATACATACACAGTTAATACAGCCCTTATCAGACCTCCGGGACTGGGCCCTTCAGATGCGCAAGGGAAATCTATCAGCCAAGGTGCCAGTACCATCATCAGGTGATTTCACGCCATTAGCAGAAGATATCAATACCTTGGGCGAATCATTATTGAAATTGTCCCGCAACATGGACGAACAAGTTTCTAAACAAACTGAACGCATTGCCCAGAAAAATCGCTCTCTTGAAATTTTATATGATGTTGCTGCAAGCATAAACATATCACGCGATCTGGACGACCTTCTTGTTCGTTTCTTACGTATTATGAATGACGTTGTTCAGGCAAAAGCCGCAACCCTCCGTCTTGTTACTGAAGACGACCAGATGAGACTTATATCAAGCGTCGGCCTCAGTGATGACGTAGTCGAACAAGAGCGGCTGGTCTCTACACAACGATGCCTTTGCGGCAAGGCATTTACTGATGGTGAATTATTATCACAGGATAATGTGCGTGACTGCAGCTTACTGGCCGGGCATGATTTTTTTGAAGACGATGACATAGAAATGATTGCCGTACCGCTGCAATATCGAAACCAGACATTAGGTGTATACAACTTATTTGTCGAAAAACCTGGATTGGTTAATCGTGAAGATATCAAAGAACTCCTGGTTAGCATTGGCCGACATATGGGCATGGCAATTGAGAAATCACGATTAGATGCAGAAACCAATCAAACGTCAATTATCCAGGAAAGAAACCTGCTTTCCAGTGAATTACATGACTCACTTGCTCAAACACTTGCCAGCCTTAAATATCAAGTAGCCAATCTCGACGACTCAATAACAGGTGGAGATGAAGAAACAGCGGAAAAGGAAATCGCCCAAATCGAAAATACACTTAATGAAGCCTACACCGAATTAAGAGAACTAATCGCTCATTTTCGTGCACCGTTTGATGAACGGGGCCTGGTCGCATCGATTGATAAAGCAATCAATCGCTTCAGAGAAGAAACAGGCATGCTGGCTTTCTTTCAAAATGAATGGCAACAAACAAGCCTTCCCTCAACAATGGAAATGCAAGTCTTACGAATCGTACAAGAATCACTTAACAATATCCGCAAACATAGCAAGGCACACGCGGTCCGAGTACTCTTACGTAACGAAGGTAATGAGCAGCACCTGCTCATGATAGAAGATGATGGAATCGGTATTGGAACCCCAACATTTGATGGCAAACCTGGCGAGCATGTAGGCCTGTCTATTATGAAAGAACGTGCTCAACGTATTGGTGGTGAGTTAAAAATTGAAAGTGAGTCTGGTGAAGGAACTCAAATAATTCTAACTTTTAGCACCCCAAAACACAATCAACGCAACCTCCTGGATTTAATCTAAACATGAATATCATATTAATTGATGATCACGCTCTATTTCGGATTGGACTAGAAGGTATTCTAGAGCGAAGAGGTATTTCAGTTATTGCATCTATCGGGGATGGCGAAGAAGGCATACGTCTCACACAAGAGATGAAGCCTGATATTGTATTGCTGGATATGCGAATGCCAACATTATCAGGCACTCAGGTATTAAAACAAATGCGCGACAAAGGCGTCGAAATACCGATTGCCATCCTGACCACCAGCAATGAAGAAACAGACCTTATTGATTCACTACGCATGGGAGCACAAGGTTACTTGCTAAAAGATATGGACCCCGATGACCTTGTCTCTGCCCTTCATGATATTTTACGTGGCAAAACAACAGTCGCCCCTGAACTCACCACCGTATTGGCTAAAGTAGTTCAACAAGGCGATCAAAAAGAAGAAAAAAACGATCCGTTTGCCGAGCTTACTCCTAGAGAACTGGAAATTTTATGTCATGTGGCAGACGGCCAAAGCAACAAAGTCATAGCAAGGAATCTAGGTATATCTGATGGCACGGTGAAACTTCATGTTAAAGCTATTTTAAGAAAACTTGATGTGCATTCCCGTGTTGAAGCAGCTGTTATCGCCGTCGAACACAGCTTGTGCGATAGTGTGAAAATAAATTAATTATATAAACTTAGGTATATTGATGAAAAACTTTGCTACCCTTATTGAAGATATTCTTCCGGATATACAAGAATTATTCCCATGGGATCTTGAAGAAAAAATTAAAGTAAATTCTAAAATCACTTTGGTTGATATCCGCGAACCATATGAATTTGATGTAATGCACATGGAAAACTCTATTAATGTACCACGCGGTGTACTCGAGTCTGCATGTGACTGGGGATATGAAGAGACAGTACCAGAACTCGCATGTTGCCGAAAAAAAGAGGTTATTCTTATTTGTCGTTCTGGCAATCGCAGTGCATTGGCCGCTTACACCATGCAACTCATGGGGTTTGAAACTGTTAGCTCTTTAAAAACAGGTCTGGCTGGTTGGAACGATTACGAGCTACCATTATTTGACAGTGATGATCAAAAAGTAGATATCGAAGCGGGTGATAATTTTTTTGAAATCAAGGTAAAACCGGAACAAATGCCACCAAAATAAACTACTTAATAGTATTGAAGTGACAAAGGAATACTACCCCCCTTTGTCACTTCAATTTTTCCATATTTGTTACACTTTGAATTTACTAACCATTAGCTGTAAGTCAGATGCCAACACCGCCATTTCCTGGCTGGATTTTAGTGTTTCATTCGCAGATGCTGCAGATTCCTCAGCAATATCATTGATGCTAAATATATTTTTATTTATTTCATCTGCCACAGCACTTTGTTGTTCAGCTGCACTGGCAATTTGCATATTCATATCATTAATTTTAGTAATTGAAGCTGTAATTGTATCCAACGATGTACCTGCCGCATTGGCTCGCTCAACACCAACTTCAGCCTGTTTTTTACTTCCATCAATCGCTGTAACTGCAGCATGGGCATTAGCCTGAAGTTTTCCAATCATTTCATTAATTTCTTCCGTAGATTTCTGCGTTCTACTTGCTAGCGTTCTAACTTCATCAGCAACTACAGCAAAACCTCGACCTTGTTCTCCTGCACGTGCAGCTTCAATTGCTGCATTTAATGCCAGTAGGTTAGTTTGCTCAGCAATACCACGGATAACATCCAGGACTGTCCCAATACTTTGACTATCTTCTTCAAGTCTTTGAATAACATCTGATGCTAAATTAATTTCTGCCGCTAGCGAATTAATCGCACCCACTGTTTCTCTGACGACCTGATTTCCATTCCGAGTCTCATCATCTGCCTGGTGAGCAGATGCTGCTGCTTCAGAAGCATTTCTCGCAACCTCTTGCACAGTGGATGTCATTTGATTCATGGCTGTCGCAACCTGCTCTGTTTCTGATTGCTGGCGCATAATACCGTTATTCGTATTATCAGTAATGATTGACATTTCTTCTGCTGCTGCACCTAACTGCCCCGTCGAACCACCTATATGCTGCACCATTTCCTGCACCCTGGTAACAAATTTATTAAACGCTACAGATAATTCACCAATTTCATCTTTACTGTCATTTTTCAGACGTTGCGTTAAGTCGCCATCTCCTTCTGCAATATCATTCAATGCAGCAACAGTATTTTTAATTGGCCTTGATATTCCACGACCAATTAATGTTGCTATAAATAACCCCAGTCCAATAGCAACGGCACCAATTAGCAACGTTATATTTCTTGCATCATTATATGCGCTAACAAAAGAACTTCGATCCATACTCAGCTCAAGAACAGCAATTGGATTACCTGAAAAATCCTTTAATGCCTTCGAGTAAGTTGCCACAGGTATATCTTTTAAATAACCTTCACTAATAGTAGGTTTACCATTAATGACTTTATCCAGACTGGTTGTGTCTATAGAGATACTATCTTTATCTAATGTTGAGGCAGCTACCTTAAAACCTTCACCACTCTTCAAGTACATTACAACATCAGCGTTATACTGCTTCTTAAATCGCTGTACAAATTTATCGCCTAACGACAAGCCAAATTCCACACTACCAACATGTTTGCCATTATGCGAGACAGGGACAACACCTCTAATACCAACACCTGCCACGCCTTTCTCTAGTCCCCTGACAGGTTTTTTCGTGCTATTTGCCTGAACGACCGTTTTTCTGAAACCTGAAAGGTCGTCACCAAATTTTCCAGGCTTATGCAGTCGCAAAAATGAGTGTCCATCGGGGGTATGAAATTGAAATTGCTTAACACCATACCTTTCTTTTAAAGACTTAAATGCAGGTAACATAGCGGCCAGCATCCCATCTCTGTCACGTGCTGCGAATTTACTCCGCGCACCCTTAAGGTTTGAAACCTGTACTGCAAGCGCCTCAGCCATGTGAGATTCTGTTGTCACGGTTTGTTGTAACGAATCATACATTTGTGTCAATTGGCGGTATTGGGCCTCCTCTGATATCTCGCTGATTTTGGAAAGCACCAGTGGCAAAATAAGTCCTAACACCAGAATCAACACAATGCTAAAACCAAGCTCGATTCGTCTACCAATATTTATATTCTTAAACATAAAGTTATTTCCACAGGCTAAGTACATGAATTCCGTAACTCTTTATAATCACGATGAAAAATAAAGAATCTGATATTGATATATATCGGCTGGCATATGTAAAATCTTAATAGGAATATTGCGAATTTTGTATAGCAGAACTTAATGGTAAATTATTACTATTTACCTAATTAATCAGTGGCTTGGGGGATTATTATTAATGACGGCTATTTATTCATCAGACTTTGTATATTTTTCCTTTATTTCTTCTTCAACATCCTGCCAGCCAATATTCGCTGGTGTTGTTGCCCAACGCCATAACTTGTAAAAGAAACCAGGTCGTTTTACTGGACGGTGAATTTTCAATTCAGAATTTTTCTTTTTAAGTACGACAGGTTGGACCTCAAAAAAATCCGCCTCATCACCACCCATTTCTACGTTTTCGATTGAGACAGGCATGTTATCGATACTACCGCCAGATTCAATATGCCTTAGATTCATTTCCAGACTGGCATGTGTTACTTTAATCATTTCACGAAGATCATGAGGTAATTCATCTCGCTTAAGCATTTTTTCAGTATCATGTATAAGAACAGTCATTTCATTTTTAACTTTATTTCTGCATTTTTTCTCACGAGCATCAACTTCAGTTAATCTTATCTTTATTTCATCTGCTGGTAACGAAAGCTTGGTGGGTTTTGTAATCTCTCCACGTGCACGTAGCATTATCTTTAAAGCGACTGCAGTTTGTGCACTCTTCAAGTATTCATGTAGTATTCCATGAACATCATCATGAGATAAATAACCTATATCATCATCGACCGACTCAGCGTCCTCTCTCTCTCCCTCTTCCTTCTCAGTAATTCTGAGAATTAGCGACAGTTTTTCCTGAACAGTATTCTCTAGTCGTTCTAAAATTTCTTTTAACTTGGTACTTGGAAGAATTTTTGTTTTTTCATCCAGCTCTTCTATATTTTCAATAGATTTTTTCGAGATGCTGGATGTTGGCTTGCCCATTAAAATGACAGCCTTTAACCCGTGATTTAATTTTTCAAGTGATGCTGCAATCCTAACTGCGCGTTCGAGAGTGCTTTTCTTTTCTTGCAGGTTGTGCAATTCTTGAGTGAGATTAACACCTGCTAACATATTGCCCTACCTGCTCTATGTTGTTTATATCCATTAGACATTCACAACAAATTAAAAAACTGTTCATGATTGCTTATACACATATTTTTATAGTCATCAGGAAAATGATATCAGTTCATTATCCAATGCATGGCTTCATCAAAACCATCAAACGCACGTAGTATTCGTGATTTTTTTGTTTGAAGTAATTTTGTAGTTTTATAAAATTCTGTTAACTCTTTCACCTCAGGTCCACCAACAACCCAGGCAAATTTGGTACCGTTATCAATTGCTGCAATTTCACCTGCTTTTTGTGAAACCGTCATTAGATCAGAATAACTGATATTCGACCAATCCGCTGCCGTTGTGTCAAAAATCTCATTACAACCCTTAATTTCATTTTTTGCCAGAAACTCATATAAGTAATAATGAAAATCATTCATACTTATAACACCGGTACAGACAGTTAACACTAGCCTATTATCAGGATCTATCGTGCTGTTAATTGGCATTTCAGTTATTAGCCTTTATACCAGTTCAATCTTTCATGTAACTTAACAACATTACCAACAATAATCAGTGTTGGTGGTTTAATGCCCGATTTTTTAACATCAACAGGCATAGTTTCCAACGTACCAGTTACTACTTTCTGTTCTGGTGTGGTTGCTTTCTGCACTAAGGCAATGGGTGTAGATTTTGGTAATCCATGTGCTATTAACTCTTTACAAATAACAGACAAACCCTGCAAGCCCATATAAAAAACGATCGTTTGATTAGGTTGTGCGAGGCCATTCCAGTTTAAATCCATTGATCCATCTTTCAGATGACCTGTCGCAAAAACAACAGACTGCGAATAATCCCTGTGTGTTAGAGGAATACCCGCGTAAGATGATGCCCCCGATGCAGCCGTGATCGCAGGTACAACCTGAAAAGCAACACCTTCTTGCATTAGCGTGTCTATCTCTTCACCCCCTCGTCCAAAGATAAATGGGTCACCGCCTTTCAAGCGACACACGCGTTTCCCTTCTTTACCTAATCTGGCCAATAGATGATTTATATCTTCCTGAGGCACTGCATGATTTGATCTTTCCTTACCAACATAAATCCTTTCTGCATCACGCCTGACCAGATCGAGAATCTCTTTTGATACCAGACGATCATAAACAACTACATCAGACTGTTGCATCAAACGTAACGCCCGGAAAGTTAACAAGTCTGGATCACCAGGGCCTGCTCCAACAAGGTAAACTTCACCTGTTTCCTGAGTGTGACCTTGTTTAGCATCGATAAAAGCCTGCTCCAGATGGCTTGCTGCTTTTTCATCTTGACCCGCCATTACCATCTCAACAATAGGTCCTGATAAGATCTTTTCCCAAAACTGACGTCGATCTTCTACATTATTGAACACCCGCTTCGCTTTTTCGCGATTAGCTTCCATAAGTTTTCCCAGTCGACCATAAGCAGACGGGATCATGGATTCCAGTTTCGAACGCAACGTTCTTGCCAAAACTGGCGATGAACCACCTGTAGAGATGGCGATTTGTACGGGAGAACGATCAATAATCGATGGCATAATAAAACTACACAGATCAGGATTATCAACTACGTTAACAGGTAAACCTTTATCTTTCGCTAATTGAGAAATTTCCTCATTAACTGAACGATCATCCGTCGCGGCAATAACGAGCACTTTACCCTGCAGATCATCTGCTGTGAAAGTACCTTGCCGATATTGTATTTGACCTTCACTTACTAAGTGTTGCAGGCTATCACATAAAGACAGAGACACTATTATTACACTGGCACCGGCATCCAATAATAAACTTACTTTACGCTCAGCAACACCACCGCCGCCAACAACCAATGCCGGGCGATTTTTGATATTTAGAAAAACGGGTAAAAAATCCATAACGTCAACCTATATTAATATTTCTCGTGTAGTTTATAAGCTACATTTGCCGCCCATATAGGGTTGCAATACATCAGGAATCAAGATATTGCCATCCTTATCCTGATAGTTTTCCATTATAGCGACCAACGTTCGACCGACTGCAAGGCCCGAACCATTTATTGTGTGCAATAACTCAGGTTTGCCCGTTTCTGGATTTCTCCAACGCGCTTGTAACCGTCTCGCTTGAAAATCTTCAAAATTACTGCAAGAAGATATTTCCCTGTATTTATTTTGCCCTGGTAGCCAAACTTCCAGGTCATAAGTTTTTGCCGATGAAAAACCTACATCACCAGCACATAAAACAACCACACGGTACGGTAACCCCAGCTTTTGCAAGATGGCTTCTGCATTCGAAGTTAAGTCATCCAGAGCCTGATAAGAATCTTCAGCTTTAACCAGCTGTACCATCTCGACCTTTTCAAACTGATGCTGCCTAATCAAGCCGCGTGTATCTTTACCGTAGGAGCCTGCCTCGGATCGAAAACAGGGTGTATGCGCTGTCATTTTAACCGGCAGCTTGCCAGCATCAATTATGCTATCGCGGGCGATATTTGTAACCGGTACTTCAGCAGTAGGGATTAGATAAAGTTCATGCTCTCCCTTAACTGCAAACAAGTCTTCTGCAAATTTTGGTAGTTGCCCTGTTCCATGTAAACTGTCCGCATTAACCAGATAAGGAACGTAAACTTCTTCATAACCATGTTCTGTTGTATGCACATCCAACATAAATTGGATAAGGGCACGATGTAATTTCGCTAGTGGCCCATTTAACACCATAAAACGAGAACCGGTTATTTTTACTGCTGTTTCAAAATCCAGATACCCTTTCGCTTCACCCAGATCAACATGGTCCTTTGCTTCAAAATCAAAAACTTTTATTTCACCCCAGGTTCTGATTTCAACATTATCATCTTCGCTATTCCCATCTGGCACTGATTCATTAAGAATATTTGGAATGCCCAAATAAATAGACTGCAGTTCAGCCTGCAAATCAGATAATTCAGTCTGGACCAACTTCATGGCATCACCCAGGTTAGCTACTTCATCCAGTAATGGTTGAATGTCTTCACCTGCGGCTTTGGCTTTACCAATTGATTTCGATTTGGTATTGCGTTCGTTCTGCAACTCTTGTGTCTTGATTTGTATCGTCTTACGCTTTTCTTCGAGACCGGATATTTCTTTAACATTCAATTCGAAGTTACGCCGCTTGAGTTGGTCTGCAATCAACTGCATATCTGCTCTTATTAATTTGGGGTCTAACATAATATGACTACTATCCTTAAACTGCTACGCGCTTACGTTTACTGGCCAACTAACTATGTGGCCGGGTTTAATATTTTCTTGTAAATGAGACATGATTTTTTGTGCTTTTTCTGTGTCATCAAAAAACTCTACAACAATAGGCAAATTCAATGATAAATCGATCATACTGGCAGAATGAACTTCGCCTGAATCACCATAACCACTGATGCCACGAAAAACTGTCACACCTTTCACTTTCTCAACTTCATGCAATAAGGTAACTAGTTTATCAAGGTGCGCCGATTGTTCGGTAAGATAAATACGTACCATTGTCATTGATAACTCGCTCATATTTGACGTCCCATTGCCATCCCTATCCAGGTTGCACCCAGACATAAAACAACACTTAATAAAATATTTACCAGGGCCTTTTGTGTTTCACCATTCTCGATCAGCAGTAAAGTTTCCATTGAAAAGGTAGAAAATGTCGTTAATGCACCCAAAAGACCAATTTGCAACGCCGCTCGCCATTCCGGTCCAATTGTTAATCTTTCAAGAAACAGTACATAAAGAATTCCCATCCCAAGACAACCCACAACATTAACCATTAAGGTTCCATAGGGAAAACCACGCCCCACAATCATGTGGGTACCATTGGCTATTAGGTACCTGAGTACCGCACCTATTGCGCCGCCAGAAGCAATTGCGATAAGCTTAATCAATGCCTAATTTCCATGCTGCTGATATACATAAGGTTTATTGTACCTATTTTCTGTGAAATTTACCTTTTTTCCGAGTTCTTTTTATCCAGACTACGTAGATATTTCAGCTTCTCGGCTATTTTAATCTCCAGACCTCTGGAGACCGGATAATAATATTGGGTTTCCTGCATTTCCTCAGGGAAATAGTGAACATTTGGGGCGTAGGCATCAGGCTCGTCATGCGCATAACGGTATTGTTTGCCGTAATCCAGGTCCTTCATTAAACGTGTCGGCGCATTGCGTAAATGGACTGGCACATCAAGTGAACCATTTTGACTGGCATCTTTTCTGGCCATTTTATAAGCCATGTAAACCGCATTACTTTTTGCTGCACTGGCCAGGTATAACACCGCCTGGGCAAGTGCTAACTCCCCTTCCGGGCTACCCAGACGTTCCTGCACATCCCATGCATTCAAGGCTATTTGTAATGCCCGAGGGTCGGCATTACCAATATCTTCACTTGCCATCCGTACGATTCTTCTTGCGACATACACCGGATCACAACCACCATCGAGCATGCGCGTCAGCCAATATAATGCAGCATCTGGTGCGGAGCCTCTTACTGATTTATGTAAGGCAGAAATCTGTTCATAAAACATATCCCCGCCTTTATCAAAACGCCGCACGCCATCACTAATCACTTCCTGAATGGTATCCAGATGAATCGTCTCAATCCCGTCCTGGTTATCTGCTATATCAGTCGCAATCTCGAGCATTGTTAATGCATAACGTGCATCACCATCAGCAGCTTTTGCTAGCAAGTTTTTCGCCTCGTCACTCATCTCAATCTGTCTGCTACCAAAACCAAACTGTTCATCTGACAAGGCAAAATTGATTAAATCAATAATTTGCTCAGATTCAATGCTTTTTAAAACATAAACCCGCACACGTGATAACAAGGCATTATTCAGTTCAAAGGAAGGGTTTTCCGTTGTCGCACCAATAAAGGTAATCGTGCCATCTTCAATATGTGGCAAAAATGCATCTTGTTGCGCTTTGTTGAAGCGATGTACTTCATCAACAAATAATATCGTTGCCCGGTCGTGAACTTCACGATTCAGCCTGGCCTGGTCAATTGCATGCCTGATATCCTTAACGCCTGACAAAACAGCCGAAAGACTAACAAATTCTGCATTTGCCTGTTCTGAAATAATACGGGCCAACGTGGTTTTACCCGTGCCCGGTGGGCCCCAGAAAAGCATGGAATGAAGGTGTCCTGCATCCAGAGCCTGACGCAGGCTTCTCCCTCGACCCAGTAGATGGGACTGACCTACAACCCTGCTTAATTCCCTCGGCCGTAACCGATCTGCGAGTGGCCTGAAGTCCTGATTATCGGTATCAGCGGAGGACATCAGTAAACCGACAGTCCATTTTAAAACTGATCGCCACCGATTACATCGGTTCCAGGTGGCGTTGTGAATTTAAATCTGGATTTTTCATGTTTAATATTGGTTTTCAATTGCTTGAAATGAATTTTCGTACGCTGCCCTAGTTTATCTTTTAACTCCAATATCGCAATTGTCTGACCGATAAATCCAACACTAATTTCTGCGAAATCGGTATCATCTTTTTTAGGCGTCAGACTGACCCAGGTATAGTTATCTTTTCGATCTATCTCTTTGATCGTGAAATCTTGCTCTAATGGTCGTTTTCCACTCAACACCAGGGCGGGTGCACTACCAATAGCATCTGATTCCTTTTTTACTGTTACCTGCTCCAATTCCGGGTCATATATCCAGATACGTTTACCATCAGCAACAATAACTTGAGGATAGGGGTTGCTGTATTCCCATCGAAACAGTCCGGGACGTTGGATCCAGACAGTACCACTCGATTCTTGCACCTTGTTTGCATCGGCATCATGCAATACTTGAGTAAATTCAGCCTGCAATGATTTTACATTTTTATGGAACTGATTGAGTGTGTCCAGCCCTGACGCTGACGCGGCGATTGAAAATAAGCTGAGTATCAAATAATAAATAAATAAAAATCGCATTAATCTATCCTGTTTAATTCAATAGCAATTAGCGAAGAAAACCATGTCTCTTGCTCTGTGTAACATTAAAAAAATAACTAAAGGTAGCCTGGTAATAAATTTAACTTAAATAAGGTTAACGACTAGTCTTTCACGGGTGGCGGAGCCATCACTTCACGTGAACCGTTGCTCTGCATGCTACTGACTATACCGGCAGCCTCCATCGCTTCAATCATTCTCGCTGCGCGGTTATAACCAATCTTGAGTCGACGTTGTACAGAAGAAATAGAAGCGCGTCTGGATTCTGTTACGATAAAGACTGCTTCGTCATACAGTGGATCAGATTCATCATCTGTTGTTGAAGCCTCACCCGGTAATAATACTGGTATGCCGCCTTGATCTTCATCTACAATGTCTTCGAGATAATCCGGTTCACCTTTAGATTTTATTTCATCAACGACACGATGAACTTCGTTGTCAGACACAAATGCACCATGCACACGAGTAGGCAAACCACTGCCCGGGCTCAGGTATAACATGTCCCCATGGCCTAATAATTGCTCCGCGCCGGATTGATCCAGGATAGTACGAGAATCCACTTTCGAGGAAACCTGAAATGCAATACGTGTTGGAATATTAGCTTTTATCAAACCTGTTATCACATTTACAGAAGGTCTTTGTGTCGCCACAATTAGATGAATACCAGCAGCACGTGCCTTTTGTGCCAGCCGTGCGATAAGCTCTTCGCATTTTTTGCCGACGACCATCATCATGTCAGCAAACTCATCAATAACAACAACAATTAATGGTAAATGCCCAAGTGTTGGCGGTGGCTCATCCGGATCAAATGCCTCTTCCTTTTTATACATCGGGTCTTGAATCGGTTCACCTTTATCAATGGCATCTTTCACTTTACGATTATAACCTGCCAGATTACGCACCCCCAGTGATGCCATGAGTTTATAACGTCGCTCCATTTCACCGACACACCAGCGCAAGGCATTTGCCGAGTCTTTCATGTCGGTAATGACCGGGGTCAACAAATGCGGGATACCTTCATATACCGACAACTCCAGCATTTTCGGGTCAATCAAAATTAATCGTATGTCGTTCGGCGTGGCTTTATACAACAAGCTCAAAATCATCGCATTCACTGCCACTGACTTACCAGATCCGGTCGTACCGGCCACCAGTAAATGTGGCATTTTTGCTAAATCTACAACAATAGGATGACCACTGATATCCTTACCCAGAGCCAGCGTGGCAGAGGAACTGGAATCATCATAGGGCTGAGAGCGCAGGATTTCACTTAGATAAACAATTTCACGATGTTCATTCGGAATTTCCAGGCCGATAGTAGACTTACCCGGAATAACTTCAACAACACGCAGACTCACAACGGACATGGCGCGCGCCAGATCTTTTGACAAGTTACTAATCTGACTGACTTTAACACCCGCTGCCGGCTGCACTTCAAAGCGTGTAATAACAGGACCCGGATGAACAGAATCTACCACAACATCGATGCCAAAATCCTGTAGCTTCATTTCGAGCAACTGCGACATAGCTTCAAGGGCATCCTTTGAAAACCCCTTGGTAGAGTGCACGGGTTCATCCAGCAACGAAAGAGGTGGTAACTCTGTATTGGGTGCTGGCTCAAATAACGGTACCTGTTTCTCTTTCTCAAGACGCATGCTTGGAGCCAGCTCTTTAATAACCGGCTCAATTTTAACTGGCTTTCGTTTTTCCTTTATGGCTTTGATTTTTACTTCTGTCGTGCTCTCAACACGTTCTTTTCTGGCACGACGCAGTTCAATCTTTTCGCGTAAGTAACCGATCAAATTTCTAATATTATTGACAAAATTAAGTACACTATTACCTATCCTGTCCATCATTTTCAGCCAGGATAAACCAGTAAATAACGTAATACCTGTCAGAAAAACGGCCAGAAGCAACAACGTTGACCCCAATAAGCCAAATGCTTTTAATAATCCTAATGCAACCCATGAACCCAGAATACCGCCAGCGGTTTGCTCAGGTAAGACCCCTGGCGCTATCATAAAATGGATAGAGGCGAGCGCTGTGCCCGTAATTAATGTCAGTACAAAACCTGATAATCGGATAGAAAATACCCTGCCATCAAACTCACCGTTTTGCTTACGCTCCCGATAAATCAAAACACCGGAGTAAATAACCATCACAGGGACCAGATAGGCCAGATAACCAAACAGCAGCAGCAATACATCTGCAAACCAGGCACCAACATAACCTCCGGCATTATGAACATCTTCGACGGTGATGGTATTTGTCCAACCCGGGTCATTAATACTAAAAGTGGCGAGTACAATCAGAAAATAAATACCGATCGCACCCAGCACAAACAAGGCCGCTTCCCGCAGGCCACGAGCTACATGGGTACCCAATGGTTTGGATTTTGGATTCTTTTTTCTTGCTTGCGCCAACAGTTTAACCTTTACTATAGAAATATGTCATAAAGCATTAATTATTATGATTTTTGTCTAATTAGGCAAGCAAATTCTGTAATACCGGATGAACGATCTCACCAGCCTGAATATTCACCGCCTGCCGGAGCTCATTGTCACCCATCCAGTCGGGAGATGCCAGCTTCAACACGTACGGCAGTATAGCCGCTGAAAGCACCTGCGAGGCCGTTCTTGGCACTGCACCTGGCATATTTGTAACACCAAAATGTAATACCTCATCCACCAGATAGGTCGGGGTTTCATAATCAGTTGGATGAATGGTTTCGACACACCCTCCCTGATCTACCGATATATCGATAATAACACTTCTTTTTTTCATGGTTTTAACCATGTCACGCGAGACTATCCTGGGTGTAACCGCTCCCGGTACCAGAACCGCACCTATAAGCAGATCTGCCTGCTGTATAGCCTGATCAATTTCATCCTGATAAGGATAGAGGGCCGTTACATTACCACCTAATGTTCGGGCATGCTCCAGCTTCTCACGTTGACGGTCAAATACGACAACTTGTGCCCCCATATTTGCCGACATTTGTGTTGCGCTAAAACCAGCAACGCCTGCTCCTACAATCACTACATTGCCACGCTCAGCCGCAGGCAGTCCACCCAGAAGAATGCCACGACCACCTTGTGGCTGGTACAGCAGATGTGCCCCAATTTGAGCTGCAATCCGCCCAGCTATATCACTCATGGGCGCCAGTAGTGGCAATCTGCCATTTGATTCCACTGTCTCGAACGCAACAGCAGTTAACCGACTTGCCTGCAACCGTTTTGCCAGCGATTGATTTGCTGCAAGATGCAAAAAACAAAACAATAAGTGACGCTCTTCCAAAAGATCAATCTCATCACCATAGGGTTCTTTGACTTTTACTATCATGTCGGCCTGCTGGTAGAGTATTTCAGCGGAATCGACAATGATCACGCCAGACTTGCGATAATCATCATTGCTATAACCACTTAATTCGCCTGCATCAGATTGCACGTATAACTGATGCCCGGCACTGACAAGATCCGTACAAGCCTGCGGGATCAATCCAACACGACCTTCGAGGACTTTATTTTCCTTAGGTATACCAATATTCATAGCGAAAAAAATTCCGAGTTAGGTTAAAATCTGCTGGGTTTGCACACAGGGTTCTCATCATTATCCCATCAAAGGGATTAACTGAGGTCCCTAAGCTTTCATTATTACACACGCATGCAAAGGTGCATACAAACCAGATTTTGAACCTTATTGGGTTGTTATAGTCCATATAAGTAGAATTTTTTTCAGTAATCAGATTACACATCGGAGTCGACTAAATGAGCGAAACCAAGCATTGCCCTCTTTTGATTCTTGGATCAGGACCAGCAGGCTATACCGCAGCGGTGTATGCTGCACGAGCAAACCTTAACCCTGTTCTTGTTACCGGACTGGAACAAGGCGGTCAATTAACCACTACAACTGATGTGGATAATTGGCCAGGTGATAATGAAGGCGTCATGGGACCCGATCTCATGGAACGTATGAAGCTGCATGCCGAACGCTTTGATGTTGAAATAATCTTTGACCAAATCACTGAAACTGAGCTTAAACAACGCCCTTTCACACTCAAGGGTGATTCCATAACCTATACCTGTGATGCCCTGATCATCTGCACCGGTGCTAGCGCCCAATACCTTGGCATGCCATCAGAAGAAGCATTTAAAGGTAAAGGCGTTTCCGCGTGTGCAACCTGTGATGGTTTCTTTTACAAGAACCAGAATGTGGCAGTTATCGGTGGTGGTAATACTGCGGTTGAAGAAGCATTGTATCTGGCCAACATCGCCAAACATGTCACGATTGTTCATCGTCGTGATGCATTCCGTTCAGAGAAAATTCTTGCACAACAGCTGATCGAAAAATCCAAAACAGGTAATGTCACCATTGAATGGGACCATGTACTGGACGAAGTACTCGGTGACGATTCCGGTGTCACCGGTATGCGCATCAAGAATGTCAAAGATGATTCAACAAAAGATGTCGACCTGATGGGGGTATTCATTGCCATTGGTCACAAACCCAATACGGGTATTTTTGAAGGCCAGCTTGATATGGAAGGTGGTTACATCACAGTTCAGTCAGGTTCTACAGGCAACGCCACCCAAACCAGTGTTGAAGGCATTTTTGCTGCTGGTGATGTTACGGATCACATCTATCGCCAGGCTATTACATCAGCGGGCACAGGCTGCATGGCGGCTCTTGATGCTGAAAAATATCTGGATAACCTTGCAAAATAACTGCTTCAGCTTTTATTCGAGGTTGACGTTAAAGGGGGTATGTTTTACATACCCCCTTTTTTTGTACAAGGAAGTACTTATTTTGCGAAGCCCACGGATGGGCGAGAGCAATTTGTACAAGGAAGTACTTATTTTGCGAAGCCCACGGATGGGCGAGAGCAATTTGTACAAGGACGACCTTATTGTACGGAGACCATGGATGAATGAATGCAACTATGTATCACTGTGAAAAATAATAATTACTTGAATTTTCATGAACGCGCTATTTTATTCAAGCAACTTGCCGTCATGCAAAAAGCGGGGCTAGATTACCATCAAATATTGTCAAAACTCTGTGATACTAAAGAAGAAAAGCTAAGCCAGTTAGCCCAGGCATGTGCAAAAAAAATAAAACAAGGCGAACCCCTGGATAGCGCCGCACTGAAGACAGGACTATTTAGTAAGGCAGAATCAGCTATCATCAAAGCAGCCTTACATACTGGCACGACAGACCAGATATTTTCAACTCTCGCAATACAACATGAAAAAAGTGACCGTCGATTACGAACAATAAAATCCCGCCTGTTTTTACCTGCTTGTGTATTGATTTTATCCGGATTTATTTCACCTCTGCCCTCCCTTGTTTCAGGAGCGCTTGGTATCGGCCAATATGTTTTACAGGGTTTTGGCTTTGCTTTAATTAGCATTTTTACATTACGAACATTACTCCAGCTTCCTGGTAAATTAAGTCAATCATCGACCGGCGAAACACACAGTAAACTCGATAGTTTCGATAAAACTATTTTAAAAACGCCAATTATTGGTAATTGGTATCGTAAGAAAGAATCCAGTAAATGGCTTGGACTCGCAGGTATTTGCCTGGAGTCTGGTTTACCCATGCTCAACATCATACCAACGATTAATGGCAGTTTGTTTAGTGCCAGCATTAAGACAGCATTCGATGAGTCCCAACAATTACTGATAAATGGCTCGAGCGTTCACGATGCATTAAAAAATAATCCCTACCTGTCAAGTGAAGCAAAGAACTTTATCCTGACGGGGGAAACATCAGGACGACTAGCTGAAATGCTGAAACACGGCTCTACATTGGAAAACCAGCGCCTACAATCACTTGAAGATCAGATTGCAGACTGGATTCCCAGGGTTATCTATTTCCTGGTCATGATCAGCCTTGCGTCCAATATAATAAGTAGCCCTATTACGCCCAGGATAGATTAGAATAGCCTTGCATTTTGCTGGTACTAATTTTCATTTTTTCGTTTAGAATTATAATCTTTTACGCAGACATCTTTCATGGAAATCAAGGTTCTTTCAACAATCACCGATATCCAACCAGATCAATGGAATAGATTACTGGTCAAACCTCATCCCTTCATGCGTTACGAATTTCATGCTGCACTTGAACAACATCAATGCACTGGCGAAACCTATGGCTGGTTACCCAGACATCTAATTGCATACGAAAATAATAAAATAATCGGCATAATACCAACGTATGAAAAATACAACTCTTATGGTGAGTTTGTTTTTGATATGGCATGGGCTGATGCCTATCATCGCCACGGACTGGAATATTACCCTAAATGGGTCACCGCTTCGCCCTATACACCTGTTACCGGTCCACGCATTCTTATTGATATAGAACAGAATGAACAAACAATACGCTCAGCACTGGTTAATTACGGTATTGAGCAAATCAATCAGCGCCAACTCTCTTCATATCATTATCTGTTTACCGATGAACAGGAAACCGGGCAACTGGAGAATCTTGGTTTTATGCCTCGTTTGGGGTGCCAGTTTCACTGGCACAACCACAACTACCAAAATTTTGAAGATTTCCTGGCAACGTTAACCGCCAAAAAACGTAAAAATATCAGACAGGAAAGAAAATATGCTGCACTTGCCGACGCAGAAATAGAATTGATACAAGGTAATCAAGCCACCGAAGAACAGCTGATGGCCGCCGAAATGTTTTATAGAAAAACGTTTGATGAAAAATATGGCACCCCTACCCTGAACCTCGGTTTTTTTAAACAGATCTCTCAAAACATGGGCGAGCAACTCTTGCTTATCATGGCAAAACGAAACGATATCTACATTGCAGGTGCGATATGCTTTCAAGATGACGAAACATTATATGGCAGACACTGGGGCTGTATAGAAGACCACGACCATTTACATTTTGAAATTTGCTATTACAAGGGTATAGAATATTGCATTGAAAAAGGCTTGAAACATTTCGAACCCGGTGCACAGGGTGAACATAAAATTAGCAGAGGATTCCTACCAACACCAACCTGGTCTGCACACTGGATCAAACATCCCGAATTCAGCCGTGCTATACAGCAGTTTTTACACAACGAGACTGAGGGTATGCGCCTGTACATTAAAGATATGCAATCACGTAGCCCCTACAAAAAACAATCTTAAATACATTCAATCCTTCATCCCTACATAAAATCTTGGGGTCGATAGCCAATGTCACAACTAAAGATACCGCCTATTTTATGGTAATTCGAAACTCACTTCCCCCGCTCATCAAGTCGTCACAAAAAAAACTCATCGTTAAAAGCGGCTATAACACATGATCAAAAACTCCTGCGTAACGTAACGCCGAATAGCGTGTATTTATATAGATGATTTCGCTCCGTTTGATTGATTGTAGATAAAATGAATCTGCAATCCACTAGCTCCTAGTCCAGACAGGATTAACAAAAATGTAACCAATCCGCCGATTACCGGAGTAAGTTGTATTAATCCAAGAAGAATTATGGCGACAGTTACGGAAAGAAATCTGCGGCCTGTTGTTGAAACATCTTTATGTAACAGCCTTGCACCCAGGTCACCAAGAAAGAAACAGGAAACAAGTAATCCTGTAATCAGGGCCACAAAATAGAATGCTAAAATACTCAGGCCAACCCATATACCCAAAACAATGCTCATTAATAGTACCGCAGCCATAGGAACAAAGATCAGCAAGGCGAAACCTATCCCAAGGCTTTTCCATGGATCACGAGAAATTCTACCCGCCGAGGACATTGTGAAACCAGGGAATAACAGGAATAATACAACGCTGGCCACAACCAACGTGAGCGAAAAGAAGATGCCAAAACTTCTGTCTTGGTAATCCCATTCTATTGGTTCGTAGGTAACCTTTCCGGAAATCGTTGCATCAGGATGTATCTTCGCTTCGGAAGGACTTTTGTAATGCAAATTCCCCTTAATAATAGCGCCCTCTAGAATTTGTATTTTTTCGCCTTGAATTTCGACGTCTCCGTGGATAGTTCCGGAAATACGGATGTTACCTGCCCCGATAAACAGATTTTTGTCAATCGTACCTGCTACCAGTACATCACCACCTGCCAACCAGGCCTCACCTCCAGTTGAGCTTGCCGAGGAAAATCTGATTTTCCCTCCAGCAGCGATAAGATCATCACCAATAACAGCATCAATATTAATATCCCCACCTGCGATGCGAACATCATCCAGTACTTCTCCACGTATGTTGATCGAGCCACCAGCGGCCATAACATCACCTTGAATCCGACTTCCAATAAACAAGTCTCCACCCGCTATCACGGCATCTCCGTTAACGTCTGCATCCATGTCAACAGTCCCACCTGCGGTGTAAAAATCATCGCTGACGGTTCCACGTTTGATCACAGTCTCTCCGGTTTCTGCTGAGGAAAAGGACGTACAAGGTAAAATAAGCATTAAGCCAAATGATAAGGCCTTAAATATGTTCCTTTGTCTATTCATGATTTTTCCCCTTCCAATTATATATTAGACTTCAATCGTTTCACCTGAAGACATTAAATGACATTCAACACCCATCGTTTCTACTTCATATTTGAATTGCTGATCGTCGGCTGGCGCAAATTTCTTATTCCATAAAAATGGGACATTGTAATGACATGGAATAACCAGTTTTGGAGAAATGCAACGTACTGCTTCCAGGGCTTCGGTTACATCCATCGTCCAGATATTATTGCCTAAACCACCAATAGGTAACATCAACACATCAGGTTTTAATCCTGCCCATTCTTCCTGAAACAGTGTATCGCCTAAATTCAAAATGGTTTTATTTTTCATTTGAATATAAAAACCAATGGCACCAAATCCTGTTCTTTCTTCGGGACCGGGAGTCCTACGTTTTTTAATGCCTAAAATACTGAATTCAATCGGTCCATGTTTAGTCTGAATACCTTGTATTTTCACACCATCAATATTTATCGTCTCACCTACACTAACGGGAGACACGTTGCCAGTAAATGGTACAAAGTGAAGTGCATCACGGCGCGGTATCAGGATTCTAGTTTCAGACCCTTCATTTTTAACCATGGTATTATTCATAATCAGCGGCGCATCAGCTACCATTGCAACTCGGTCAGCGTGCCAGTAATGATCAGGATCACCGTGCGTTACCAGAACATGAGTGATTGTATTCCATTCTTCTTTCGGAATAAGACTGCGTAGCTGTAATAACCACAGATTCTGCCCAGGATCGATAGCAAGTTTGGTACCATTATCTTCAATAAGAAATGCATTATAAAGAAAATGTCTGATTTTCATGCCACACACTCCATGTCTTTGCAAAAAACTATTTGTTCGCTCTAAGCATCTTTAATGCAATAACGATCGTCCACTGAAAGCCGGCACTAATCGTGACTCGCTCGGCCAGCCCCATATAAGGACTTTCAATCACATCCATAAGGCTGCACATCCACCCGTTACAAATATAACTACGGCACTGATATAGGAGTATGTACCATATCCGACATAATCTCTCTGTTTTGTTAACCAATTGGCCATCAAAAAAGTTGCAACTACACTCAATATTGACATAACACCCACAAGAACCAGATGCATTAAACCTGGAAAGGTAATGTTCGTATGGCGTGGATCCATAGGAAAGAAAATGGCGGTGAGTAAAACCAATGCCCCTGTAGTAATCAGGCATACTGCCGCGAATAACCCCGCCTTACGTTTTTGATTACTCTCTTGAACAAGTATAAGGACACCCACTCCAAACATAATGCTTAAGATACCTGACAATGATAAGAGACTATCCAGCATTAATTTATTCGGTGCACCAACTTCCAGAAGCTCGCTCACCGAATGATAGATATGACTGTAGTCTGGCCTCATTACACCACCTAGTATTGTCATAATCACATAAACCAATGGTGAAAAAATCCCTGACAAAAAAAGTATATTACGCATCAGTTATCCTTCATATACTTGCTGGCATTTTTACAAATAGTTCATATATTTTTGGAGGAGACGGGTTACTATAGCCCAATTTTATTTACACTATAAACACCTAACTGAATAAAAGTATCTGTCATTTTTTCAAGATGACTGTCAACCCTAAAAAAATGTAAAACTCCGCCCGAGAAATAAATAATATTCTGAGTTCCCGCCATTGGCGTAACCTTTAGATAGGTAAAGCGGCCCCACGGGTGTATCAAATGCAACAATCAGACTCCCCGCAGTTTTTAAAGATGAAACACTAATATCATCTTTATTATTCCATGTATTGCCAGCTTCTATTGAACCACCTATGTATATCGGTATTTTTAACAAAGAACCGTCATCACTAATTTTATTCAAATAAATAAGTCGTGCGATTCCCGCATAACGACCTGCTAATTCCTGATTCCTGTAACCGGATAAATTCAGGAATCCACCCAATAAAAAAGAATCAGGCGCCGGGGCATCACTATCAACCACAGCAGCAAGGCCCGTCCAGAACATAAACGTATTCCTGCCCCATGTTTCAGCCCACAGGGCATTAAATGTTGCGGAGTTCTGATTTACATCTGCACCCAGACTCTCACGACTGTTCACCCATGTAACATTTAAAAGTGCACCCTGTTTTGGAAAATCGACATTATCCAATTTGTCATAAAAGAGATTGACATAACTGGCACCAATATGAAAATCCTGATTCGGCGCTGGCCCACTGCCAATAAGAAGGTCAGTATTACCCTTTCCATTTATCAATCCTGCTTGTAGTTTCATGTTATTTGAAAAATTGTAACCTGCCGCCACATTTATCGTAGACGACGATTGTTTATTATCAGACAACTGCTCTCCACCCTGATAGGTTGCAAAATGTGTTTCAGAATAAATAGCCTTTACACTGGCAAAATAACTTTGTGCATTATTTAATGGCTGATAGAACTCGGTCGATATAGACTGGTCACTACCTATCTGTAACTCAGTACGCCACTCTCCCCCAAGCCTGTTAAGTGGAGTGGAAGTAATACTTGAAGCCAGATTGAATACACTTGAACCCTGAAAATCACTTTCAAGGTTGAGTCCAAAACGGATGTAAGCAGGCCCCCAGCTTTTTTCGATGATATGAATCGTTAGTACATTTTGATTATCCATACGATTCACGTTATAACTCACGCGTTCAAATATATTCAGACCATACAACTGCTGTAAATCTCTTTCCAACGTTTTAATATTCAACAATCCACCTGGTTTAATTGTGATGTACGACTTGATTACATCATTAGAGAGTTTCGAATGATTATTTAAAACAATATTATCAATCATTCGTACAGGTGCCTGATCTGATCGTTGTGTACTCAAATAAGCGTCATAGCCCTTTTTTGCCAGTGAATGTTGTTTAAGCCGTGATGCATGCAACCTTGTTGCGTCAACACCTACTTTGATCATTTCCTTTACACGCCAGAAGTCAGTTGAAGAATATGCATTCAGATCGGGTTGAATCAGAATATCTCCCTCTCTAAGTGCTTCCAGTTCTCTCCTGGTATTTCGCTTAATCATAAAACCCATATTCTGATTTAAAATACTAAGAGGAGAAACAAGCTTATCTCTGTTTAAGGATTTGCCACTCAAATCGACAACAATCAATATATCCGCACCCATTTTGCGTGCCAGTCGCACCGGCAGATTATTAGTAAACCCCCCATCAACCAGCAATCGGTCATCACGTTCTACCGGTGCAAACACACCAGGGATAGCCATACTGGCACGTATTGCACTGACTATATCACCATGTCCCATTTCCACAGCTGCACCACTTTCAATATCTTCTGCTACCGCACGGAAAGGTATTGGCAGTTGATCAAAATCATCAGGTGCATCTGGCATAAGGGATCTCAGCATCAAATCCATTTTTTGCCCTTGTATCAAACCAGTTGGCAGCTTGAATGCGCCGTTTTTAAATCCCGCCTCCAGTTTAATCAAATAGTTATAATCATCCTGCTTACGACGTATATTCCGTTGTGCTCGCGGTGGATTATCCTGAAATACATCATCCCAGTCTGTCGCGATAAGTTTCTTCTCCAACATTGTCGGTGAATAACCATATGCAAATAATCCACCTGTCAATGAACCCATGCTGGTACCGGTTACGATATCAATCGGAATACGTAATTCTTCAAGTACTTTAAGTACACCTACATGAGCGGCGCCGCGCGCACCTCCGCCACTTAGCACCAAGCCAATTTTGGGGCGTTTATACACTGTTTTATCTATGTCAGGATTAGCATGCGTTTCAAAAATAAATGCCATCAAAACCAACAAAAAAAATATTCGTTGAAGGGTTACCACATCATGCTCCGCATGTAATTATAGGCGTTACTTTTCTTATCAACATATATTTACGTTTTACATATTTAACTTAACCAGTTAGGGAATCAGGTCAGGATTTCGAATAAACCAAAAAAAGGCTGAAGACAAATCACAAACGATTCTATTATGAAAACAAACTATTATCTAATCCTAATTAACTCCTGAATTTTCGCATATCAATTTTCAGTCGCAAATACACCCTGAATATTAGCATTTAACCTTGGTTACACTTCAATACGTGAAATTGGATGTGATAATGCCCTGCACCGCATTATTACCATCAACTTATATGCTTTAGATTATCAGTAAATACTAACTTTTATTCCAATTGATCCAGATCAATATTTTCAGTGCATACAACCCATACGATTCACCTACAATGATATAAATGCTTAAAGGCGGGAGTAAGACATGCACGTAGAAGATAAAATGATGGCAGGTAATGTGGCTAAAACTATTATGATTTTAGTCGGCTTTATGTTGGCAATTATTTTTCTTGCCAATATTATAGTCTAAACAGACATCCAAGCTTCAGGCTAAAGCAGCCTGGGGACAATAAAAACGTTACTTTCAAGTTCACTGGAATAATCGTAAGATTATAACCAATGGAAAATATAACTATCAGTAACGTTCAATGCCCGCCCCATACTGGATAGAACCCGGCACTGATGACCTCAGTTTTCCGGATGTTAGTCTTGCATTGCGTGACCCCGATGGCTTACTTGCTATCGGTGGTGACCTGAGTTGCAACAGGATTATCAGCGCTTATCAGCAAGGTATCTTCCCCTGGTTTTCCGAAGGACAGCCTATATTATGGTGGTCACCTGATCCCCGATTTGTTTTATTTCCGGAAAAACTCAAAATCTCACGAAGCCTGCAAAAAACCATTAAAAAAAATTTATTTTCGATCACTATCAACGAAGGATTTGAATCTGTCATTGAGCAATGCTCAAAAACGTCAAGAGCCGGACAAACAGGCACCTGGATCACACAAGATATGCAACAGGCTTATGTAGATCTCCATAATGCCGGGTTTGCCTATTCTGTCGAGGCATGGAAGGACCAACAACTGGTAGGCGGTTTATACGGTATTGCTATTGGGCGCGTGTTTTTCGGTGAGTCAATGTTCAGCCATGAAAACGATGCATCGAAAGTCGCGTTTAGTTATTTTGTACATTATTTGCAATCAATCGGCTTCAAGCTTATCGATTGTCAGGTCTACACGGGGCATCTCGAAAGTCTCGGGGCCCAACAAGTACCTCGCCGAGACTTTATCAATTTCTTGAATGAATTTTTACAACCAGGAAAACTGAGCGGCAAAATCATACCGCAAACAATAGACATACCAATTCGAAAATGAACATATAATACGACAAACGCATTCACAAATGTCACCAACAAAATCACTTCATTATGAGTAACATAAATCAATCCAATTGGTATAATGGCAAACTATTAATTCGTTTATCAATATCAGCAAGCATTGCATCATACATGACACTATTTACATTTTTGTAATATTTCACGAATTCTTTATCCGTGAGTTTTTCAGGTAACCCTTGAATATCTGGAAAAAAGGAATTTTCCCGCATATTCGTCACCGCTTTTCTTCCCCGCGTTAATTCCCCGGCATGACTGGAAACATATTCAGAAAATTTAAGCCCTGCTCTATCAGCAGCAAGATCTGCAAAACTAAAACCGCTGCCGCCCCGAGCTGAGTCAAGTAGCTCTTTAAGCTCACCTATTGCATATGGCATACCATTATCAGACAGCACCTTCAACCCGGCAGAAACAATAAAATGTTGCAGTAAATCACGCCTGCCTGCCAAACCCGTTTTTAGATTTGGCTTACAATGATTTAAATCTGTCGTTCTTACCTCACCAACAACAGATTCAAGTCTGTCTGTTCCAAAATAAATTCCCATCGCCAAAATAGCCGAACGGTATTCATTCGCATTATTCGAATTCCCCGAATGTTGCCTTGCCAATTGAAAAACACGGGATAAATAATTATCAAATGAATGCCTGGTTTTCAGGTTAAGTTTCTTATCTATCTCACATAAAGATTTATAATAAAACCGCACTTTTTCAAGATCTCCACCTAAATTCAGCTCACTTCGTATAGTGCGCACCCTGCCACGAAACAAGGCCAATTGCTGCTTCAAATCAGGAATAGGTCTATAGTTTATTTTGACTGTCTTGTTACTGACTTTCAGTGATTGAATTGAGTTAATAACCTGACTACCAAGGTTTGAACCCAGCATCAGATTTAACACAATTCTGGCCAAAGCGAGTGCCGGCTTTCCTTTAAGCTGTAGTCGCCCAACCTGTACATTATCAAGCACCAGACTACGATCTGAAGGAAGTACTATCGTTGAAATATTAATGTAATCACCAAAAGGATTTTCAGGTACATAAATACTTAACACGACATAAACACCTAATGGAGAAACGTTAGCTCGTCCATTAATTCTGGATGAACCACGTGAGGCCAGGCTAAATAAATGATTTAAGTCCTGCTCATGTGCATTAAGTGCCACCAGTCCAGCATTGGATAAAACACCATTCCTTAACTTTATGAATAGTTTTTTTGTATTTTTTGCCACCTTGGGATCAACACTTTCTACGGCAGATATCATCCTGGATTTGTCTTCACTAAGTAAATACAACGTGACTACCGGCATGAGCAAGATCAAAGCGATAAAACCGATAATCAGTCTTTTTATAGTGAATATTCGTTTCATAATGCTTGTGACTTTCCATTCATGACTAATTTAGGTATAAAAAATATTACAACGTTAATTATCTTATCTTTTTTGCTAAAAATAATCGCTGATTTGCTGATAATCGTCTAGAATAAACCAATATACAGCTAGCTCAAACCTATGTTTTTGATGAAAGATCATGATGCACATTCCGGCAAGCCAACCCTTCAGCAACCTGTGCGATTGTCTTTTTATGCTACTCCTGAACATCAATGCAGTTATCTCGAAAATAAACAGGCTATTACCCTGTTTGCCGATCCGCATGCCGAACTCGACAACCATATTTACTCTACTTTGTCACAATATGGTTTTCGCCGTAGTGGCAATCATATCTATCGGCCATCCTGCCCGACATGTAGTGCCTGTATACCCATCAGGATACCGGTAAACGAATTTAAACCAAAGAGAAGCCAAAACCGTACCTGGCGTAAAAATCAGGATCTCGATGTGAAGGTCTTGGGTGCTGAGTTTCGCGAGGAACAACATGAGCTCTACAAAAAATATATTTCATTCCGTCATCCAGACGGCGGCATGAATGACCCTGACCCGGACAAATATATCGAATTTCTGACCAGTGAATGGAGTATCACCCGTTTTGTTGAATTCAGACTTGAATCCAGACTCGTGGCCGTTGTTGTCCTTGATCAACTGGAAGACGGATTCTCATCGGTCTACACCTTTTTTGACCCTGATTTAGAACACCGAAGTCTGGGAACACTGGGCATACTGTGGAGCATTGAATATACGCGTGAAACAGGACAGGAATGGCTCTATTTAGGCTATTTGATAAGAGAGTGCGCCAAAATGAGCTATAAAACACAATTCCAGCCACAACAAAGCTTCATACAGGGCGAGTGGTTATATGAGCAAAAACCATAACATATAGTGCTTGCGTGACATATATCACACAATATATTGTATTCCACTGTAAAGTTTTTGTCATATTGAGCCGATATACTTCATTAAGACGTGGTTGTTCTATTTCAACACGCAGGTAAGCATTATCTGGACTATACTTGGATTAATGTGACAACTTGCCAATTTAAGGAGCGCACTATGCTGAGCTTCATATATAACCTGGTAAACACTTTCGAGGCTTCACACGGTATTCGTCCGAATATGCTGTATGTGAGTGAGGTCCATTTACATCATCTGCTTTCCCAGTTTTCAAAAGACTATGACCTTATTCAGATTATGGACTTTTTGGGTATGGAGATTATTGTCGATAATGAGGCGATACATCCTCATGTAGCCTGGACACGAATCGTGGAAACCAAGGCTGCAACATGCTGATTTAGACTATATATTGTCCAATCGGTGAAGCATTTTAGCAATTCAGCCGATTCATGTCGAAATAGTCATGATGATACCTACATTTTATTAGCATATTCACGTACAATACGCCGCTAAATAATAGAATGCAGGTAGCAGCTGAATGGCTAAAGAAGACAATATTGAAATGCAGGGAACGGTTGTAGATACCTTGCCTAATACGACTTTCCGTGTGGAGCTTGAAAACGGGCATATCGTAACAGCCCATATCTCAGGCAAAATGCGTAAAAACTATATTCGCATTCTGACGGGCGATAATGTAACGGTACAGCTTACACCTTATGATTTATCAAAAGGTCGTATTGTCTACCGCGCAAGATAAATATCACAGACTATCTGTAGTAGATCAGGTCTGATCTACTACATCAAACAAAAGAGCAATCTAAACTTCGACCAATGCTTCTTCTTCGAATTCCAGCGCCACATCGTCATCTTTGAGGATCACACGAACATGACCTCCCGCTTTTAATTTGCCAAATAGCAATTCTTCTGCCAGCGGTTTCTTGATATGCTCGCTAATCAAACGAGCCATTGGACGGGCTCCCATTTTGGGGTCATAACCTTTTTCAGATAACCAATCACGTGCCAACTTGTCAATTTCGATAGTTACTTTTTTCTGCTCAAGTTGCATTTCCAGCTCGAAAATAAATTTATCAACAACGTGATTCACAACTTTTTTACCCAGAGGTTTAAACGGAATCATCGCATCCAGTCGATTCCTGAACTCTGGCGTGAATACTTTCTTAATCGCTTCCATACCATCGCTGGTATTATCCTGTTGCGTGAAGCCTATCGACTCCCTACTCATGCTAGACGCACCGGCATTGGTCGTCATTACCAGAACAACATTCCTGAAATCGGCACTTCGACCATTATTATCGGTCAAACTACCATGATCCATGACTTGCAGTAACAAGTTAAAAACATCCGGATGCGCTTTTTCGATTTCATCCAACAGTAAAACAGCATGTGGATGTTTAATAACAGCATCTGTGAGCAACCCTCCCTGATCAAAACCTACATACCCGGGTGGTGCACCGATAAGACGTGACACGGTGTGCCTTTCCATGTACTCAGACATATCGAAACGAATCAGCTCAATACCCATGATCTTCGCCAATTGACGTGTTACTTCAGTTTTACCTACACCGGTTGGTCCTGAGAATAAAAATGAGCCAATCGGTTTTTCTTCATTTCCCAGGCCTGAACGAGACATCTTGATCGCAGATGACAATGCCTCTATGGCAGAATCCTGTCCATAAACTACAAGCTTCAGATCACGCTCCAGGTTGCGCATGGAATCAAGATCGGATGAAGAAACACTTTTAGGTGGAATACGTGCAATTTTTGCTACAATATTTTCAATGTCAGTCACACCAATCATTTTCTTACGCTTGGATGCTGGCTGTAATTGCATATTGGCACCCGCTTCATCAATCACATCAATCGCCTTGTCAGGCAAATGACGGTCATTAATATAACGTTCAGACAGCTCTACCGCTACACGCAAGGCTTTAGGTGAATATTTAATATTATGATGTTCTTCGAAACGGGATTTTAGTCCCTTCAAAATCTTGATTGTATCTTCAATACTAGGCTCTTCAACATCAATCTTCTGAAAACGTCGTGCCAACGCACGGTCTTTTTCAAAGATGCCGCGATATTCCTGATAAGTCGTTGAGCCAATACACTTCAGATTACCGTTTGCCAGAACAGGTTTGATCAGGTTGGACGCATCCATCACACCACCTGAAGCTGAACCGGCGCCAATAATCGTATGTATTTCATCGATAAATAAAATTGCACCCGGTTCATTTTTTAATTGGGATAAAACAGATTTCAATCTTTTTTCAAAATCACCACGATACTTGGTTCCCGCTACTAACGCACCCAGATCAAGAGAATAAATAGTACTATCTGCCAACACAGCCGGTACTTGTTCATCGACTATTTTCTTTGCCAGACCTTCAGCAATGGCCGTCTTGCCCACACCAGCCTCACCAACAAGAATAGGATTATTTTTTCGACGTCGACATAAAATTTGAATAGTGCGCTCAACTTCGGCATCACGACCAATTAATGGATCAATCTTTCCCTGCTTTGCTAACTGATTGAGGTTTTCAGCAAAGGACTCTAATGGGTTTTTACTAGGGCTATCAACAACTGCATCTTCATCACCGATTTCTTCGCTGCTGATAGAATCGTCTTCACTAATTTTAGAAATGCCATGTGAAATATAGTTAACAATATCAAGACGTGAAATATTTTGTTTGTTCAAAAAATAAACAGCTTGTGATTCCTGCTCACTATAGATTGCAACCAGTACATTAGCACCCGTTACCTCTTCATGACCGGATGATTGCACATGTAATACAGCACGCTGCAATACTCGCTGAAAACCTAAAGTCGGTTGTGTTTCCCTGAGATCATTTGGAGCAAGCAATGGAGTCGTTTCTTCCACGAAGTTAAACAACTCCGTTTTCAATTGCTCCATGTCGATACCACAGGATCGTAATACTTCTGCTGCGGTCGGGTTATCGATTAATGCCAGTAACAGATGTTCAACGGTCATGAACTCGTAACGTTTTTCCCGTGCATCATTAAATGCCTGGTTTAATGTAAATTCCAACTCTTTACTTAACATACTCATCCTACCTCATCAGGCCGTTTCCATGGCACATAGCAATGGGTGTTGGTGCGTCCGGGAAAACTCATTTACCATCGCAACTTTAGTTTCAGCTACGTCCCTGGTAAATAATCCGCAAATACCTTTACCCTGTGTATGCACATGCAACATGATCTGCGTTGCCTTTTCTCGGTTCATTGAAAAGAATTTTTCCAGTATCTGAACCACAAACTCCATAGGAGTATAATCGTCATTATGGATAACAACTTTATACATACGGGGCACATTAAGTTTCGGCTTCGCTTCTTCAAGCGCAAGCCCATCATCATTGATGTGTTTCTTTATATCACTCATAACATTAATTTTAATACAATTTAACCAGTTTTCACCATTTCATTTACTCTTATTTACAGCCATTATTATTATATGGTTTATTTCGAAAATAATAATAACATTATTATTAATAAGGTAATAATTAATAAATACTTGACTATTTTACTCTGCTGCATAAAGTATAACTATCATCAGACAAGAATAATAATCAAGATTGATGAGATAATGGTGTCGACTCACTGGTTTTTCAAGTTTTCGGCACCCTATTTTTGAAATGCATCTACGTGCACTTGGTATTTAAAGGTAGGAGCAATATGGCACTCGGAACGGTAAAGTGGTTTAGTAATTCGAAAGGATATGGCTTTATTATGTCGACAGACAATGATGAAGACATCTTTGCTCATTTTTCGGCCATTGAAATGGATGGGTACAAAACGCTGAAACAAGGCCAACCAGTTGAATTTGACGTCGCCCAAGGCCCGAAGGGTTTAACTGCCACCAACATAAGACAGCCGAATTAGGATTGGAATAAAGCTGCCCTGACCCCAAAAAATCAGGGCAGCTTTCAATCTTCTTGCTTTTGATATGTTTAAGGTTTATTCCGCAACATGAAAGCACTCACTTTGTTACTACCGGATGGGCACAATAGTCGCTTGATAGTTTGCAATCGGTTTGTCTGCAGGTTCGCCTAAATAACTTCCTTGCACATAATCGACACCAAGATTTTTTAATAAGTTTAAGACGGCCTCATTTTCGACAAATTCAGCAATAGTTTTTTTACCCATTATATGTGCAATCTCATGCATAGACTTAACCATCGCATGATTTAATTCGTTTTCATCCATATCCTTGACAAAGGCACCATCAATTTTAACAAAATCTGCTGGTAAATCTTTAAGATAGGCATATGAGGCATATCCCGCTCCAAAGTCATCCAAAGCAGTTCGACACCCCATATTTCGAAGATGTTGCAGCAACTGACAGGCAGTCTCCATATGTGAAATCGCAACACTTTCTGTAATTTCAAATATCAGGGAATTTGCCGAAACATTGTTATCGGATAACGCCGCTTCTATCACGTTGATAATTTCAAAATCACCTATCGATTGTGCTGACAAATTAATTGATATTTTTAATGCTGGATCAACACACTGATATTTTGCCAGTAACTCAATTGCATTTTTCACCACCCACCGATCAATATCAATCATCAGGTCAAAACGTTCTGCTGATGGCAAAAATCCAAAAGGCATAATATTATTACCGGACTCTCCTATCATTCTGAGCAAAACTTCATAACAGTAAACATGATCACTACTCGTTGAACGTATTGGCTGAAAGTCAAGTCGGAAAGAATTTTCCCTGATTGCATTCCGTATTTTTTGCGCGACACCTATATGACCAAGCAATTGTTCCTGACTCTGATTGTCTTCCTGACTATATTGATACACCCTGTTTCTACCAAGTTGTTTGGCTAATTGACAAGCGTAATCTGCGCGCATAAGAAAATCATCTTTGCCCTTGATGCCCTGATCCATCATTGCAATACCAACAGTGCATCCAACGTCAAGCACCTTTCCTTTTTCATAAAAAACATAATTGGAAATCAAGGCCTGATATTTTTCAGCAATGTCTTTTGCATGATGCCTGTCAACATCATACAAAATAATAGCAAATTCGTCTCCGCCCAAACGCGCCAGCAAGTCGCTTTTACGGACATTGTCATTCAATAAGGTGGATACTTCGATCAAGATCCTATCCCCGGCATGATGACCATGAGAATCATTAATATATTTAAAATTATCAAGATCCAGGAATAAAACCGCACATTCAAAGACTTTTCGGCGTAGTGACCGCTCGACTAATCGCTCCAGTTCTTCTGTAAAATAACGTCTGTTATATAGCGCCGTTAACGAGTCCACATCTGCAAGATTCTGCAAGCTATCCATTAATGCTTTACGTTCTGAAACATCGACAAGTACAGCAATATAATACGTCTCACCCTGATGAATCATGCTACTGGTGCTCACCGAAACATAAAATACATTGCCATCATGTCTACTCAATCTTACTTCACTACTGTCATTCAGTGGACCTGATTTACCAGCCATCAAGGCAAACCAACTCTCACTTGATATATTATCGTTATAACCTAACAAGACATCGACAGGCTGACCGACGACATCTTCGTGACCAAAACCAAAAAGTCTTTCTGCGGCAGGATTAAAAGTTTCCACAATACCTTTACTATCCGAAATAACGATACCTTCACTAACATTGTGCAAAATAGACTGTAAACGTAATTGCCGACTATCAACCTGCTCCTTCATATTCTTAAAAGCATCGATCAACACTTCAGACTCACTAACATAATAATTTTTCGGTTCTATCGTATATTTTTCATTATTACCTTGTGCCTCCAGAGCCATTGCTACTTGATATAAAGGCTGACGAATGGATTTTTCAAAAGCAAAATAAGCTACCATAATCAAAAAATATCCAAACGTAACAAACCACCAAATATAGGATGACACTGTACCCGACGTTTCCACGGAATTCTTTACCATTTGCCCTATCTGATCAGATAGCGCCTGTTCTATATGTTGCAATAAATCCTGATTCTGTTTTATCAACGGTTCTATTCTTGATTCCAGGTAATAAACATCCGCGCGCCAACCTGGTTTCATAAACAGACTGACAGCATGTTTAAAAGCTAAAGAGTAACGCCGACTTGTAATGATCATTTCATCCAGTGCTTCTGGTAACACTATTAACCGGTCCATGTCATGCGAGAGATCCCGTGCCTCATCAAGTAAAGAATCAAGACGTTCAGTAAAAATATCTACGCTATTGATATTTTGTGGCAGAACCGTTTCAGGCGCTCCGAATGTACCACTTCTATTGGCGACAAACAGTCGTACCTGACTGACACGTTTTTCCCAATAATAACGTATCTGATTCAGCGTATTTATTATTTTTTCTGTCTGATCTAAATCACTTGCTTCGTCCAGTGCCTTTGATATATGTTTGGAAAAATTCCGATTATAAGGCTGTAACTCATCCAATAAAATCTTTACTGCCGGGTATCTTGTCACAGCACTCTGTTGCAGCTTCAGGATTTTATCAACTTCCCCTCTTAATTCCCTGACAACAATTTCCAACTCCGCTGTATATTTCCTGATAACGGCATATCGATTAACGATAGTGCTCTGCTTGAACAAGTCACATCGTTCTCTTAATGTTTTTATCGTCTGCAGGGTTTCTGTTTTTAATTCTGGAGTCAGTAATAACGTATATTGGTAAAGTGAACTCTTCAGACCCAGGTATAAATCATTGATCTGAACGATGTCCTTCTCCGCTGCTTTGTACTCTGATATTAGTATCTTACTTTCACGAGAATCATCATGAACAAGCTTTTGGGTATAAATAACCATCGCCAGCAATGCAATACCTAATACAGCTGCAACAACCAGAAACCGCCCCTGGAAACTACGTGTCATCCTCATTCATTTTTACCCAGTTAGCGCTGTTTAACTGCCAGCTTCCAGAATAGTCGAACCGTATCAAATGATTCTCATTTCTGAATATTCGATTAATATAAGTTCTAGTAAGAATACATTAACAATGAAAAATAATAAAATAAAACTAACAACGTATGTTTTTGATTAACAATTCTAACCTGCGCAGGAATCCTGTAAGATATGGCATTGATTAAACTACAATAATCTAATTTGCGAACATGAGCATGAGATGGAAACCACACGTAACAGTAGCCGCTGTCATTGAAAAAAATGGCCAATTCCTGATGGTCGAGGAGTTAATAGATGGGCAAATAGTAATCAATCAGCCCGCCGGTCACCTGGAGCCAGGAGAATCATTGACACAGGCGTCCATCAGGGAAACGCTTGAGGAAACTGCATGGCAGTTTCAGCCTGAATATCTGCTTGGTATCTACCGCTGGCAACACGCCGATCAAAGTACTTTTCTGCGCTTCGCATTTACTGGAACAAACACAATACACGATACATCACGCCAACTTGACCCAGCTATACTTCAAGCCCTCTGGATGGACGTGGATACGATAAAGTCAAAAAAAACTTGTCTCAGAAGTCCCATGGTCTTGCTTTGTATTCAAGACTATCTACAAGGAAAACGTTACCCATTGGATCTTTTAACCAGTCTCGATACTTAAAATGACTCATAAACCGAAAAAAATCATGATGGGCATGTCTGGTGGTGTTGACTCGTCAGTCGCTGCCCTGCTGTTACTTGAACAAGGCTACGAAGTGGAAGGCTTGTTTATGAAAAACTGGGAGGAAGATGATACTGACGAATATTGCACTGCAGAACAAGATCTGAGCGATGCACAATCGGTGTGCGATACGTTACAGATTCCATTACATACAGTGAATTTCTCATCTGAATACTGGGATCGTGTTTTTGAATATTTCCTTACCGAATACAAAGCGGGACGAACGCCCAACCCTGATATCATGTGCAACAAGGAAATAAAATTTAAGGCATTCCTCGACTATGCCCTGCATCTCGGTGCGGATGCCATTGCAACCGGTCATTATGTTCGCGTCACTAACGATGATAACTATTTCCAGCTCAGAAAAGGGCTCGATCCAAACAAAGACCAAAGCTATTTCCTATACGCCCTGGGGCAATATCCCTTAAGTAAAAGCTTGTTCCCGATAGGCAATATGGAGAAACAAGATGTCAGGATGCTTGCTGAAAAAAATGGATTCAGTAATCACGCAAAAAAAGACAGTACCGGGATATGCTTTATCGGCGAGCGTAATTTCAGAGATTTCCTGCAAACCTACTTGCCAGCACAACCAGGAAAAATGATCACAGCTGAAGGAGAGGAAATCGGGACACACCAGGGTCTTATGTATTACACCATCGGCCAACGGCAAGGACTGGGTATTGGCGGCCAAAAACAGGCCACAGAGGATCCCTGGTATGTTATTGATAAGGACCTGGATAATAATATCCTCATAGTCGGCCAGGGGCACAACCATCCACTGTTATTTAAAAGTGTATTGAAGGCCAGAGATTGCCACTGGATTTCAGGTCAAAACCCTAAACTTCCGCTGGTTTGTGCCGCTAAAACACGATATCGCCAGGCTGATCAGGAATGTGATATCGATGTCGACCAGAATGATGCATTAATTGTAAACTTCAAACAACCACAACGCGCTATCACCCCAGGGCAATCAGTAGTATTCTATCAGGGTGATATTTGTCTGGGTGGTGGAATAATCCAGTAACCCGGTGAAACAGAGTCAAACATCCAGAATAATATAGACATATGGAAATGAACGAAGAACAATCTGACATAATAAAAATTAATAATCTTGCTGCACACTATGGTGCTCGCCCAATATTGGACGATATCAATTTAACGATTAAGCAAGGCGAAATAATGGTCATCATGGGAAGCAGTGGTTCAGGCAAGACGACCCTGCTACGCAGCATCTTAGGCCTGAAAAAACCCACCAATGGCCAAATCGAATTAATGGGGCATGAAATAACAGGCCTGTCTACCAAAGAACTCTATAAGATACGCCAGCAATTTGGTGTGTCATTTCAGGGAGGCGCCCTTTTCAGCTCCATGTCTGTGCGTGAAAATATTCAGCTGCCATTATGCGAACATACCAACCTTGACCAAAAAACTATGGACATCATGTGTCGGCTAAAACTTGAGGTTGTAAATCTATCGGGATTTGAGAATCTCATGCCATCTGAACTTTCAGGGGGCATGTTAAAAAGAGTAGCCCTCGCCAGAGCGATTATCATGGACCCCAAATTACTGTTCTTTGATGAACCATCTGCGGGTCTGGACCCTGTTGTGTCGGCAGAGCTTGATGAGTTAATTGTCAAACTCAAAGATGCAATGAAAATGACCATCGTCGTTGTCACCCATGAACTTGAAAGCGCTTTCCGTATAGCAGACCGCATCACTGTCGTCGATCAGGGTAACATTCTGATCACCGGCACCGTGGACGAAGTCAAAAACTGTGATAATCAACGTGTACAAAACCTGTTAAACCGTCGCGCGCGAAACGACAATATTGATGCAGATGAATACCTCAAACGATTAACTGGAACAGCCCAATGATCAAGCGATTTATAACTCGCATAGGGCGTGAATTTATTGAGTTCGCTCAAACAGCTGGCATGATGGGCATATTCCTGTATCTATGTCTGATCCAGATACTGACCCCGCCCCTGAAAATCATTGCGATTGTTAAACAGATTCATTTTATTGGTTCACGTTCTGTCGTCATCATTACCTTTACCGGCCTGTTTACAGGCATGGTGCTGGCGTTACAGGGTTACCACAATCTGAAAGATTTCGGTTCAACTGACCTGCTCGGCTCTGCCGTCGGCCTGGGATTGATCCAGGAACTGGGGCCAGTATTGACCGCCTTGATGGTCATAGGTCGTGCGGGCTCTGCTATTTGTGCTGAAATCGGTATCATGCGACATTCAGAGCAAATCGATGCCCTTGAATGCATGGGCATTGATCCCTATCGTTTTTTGATGGCGCCTAAATTTATTGCTGCCATTATATCACTGCCCATCCTGACCTTTCTTTTCGATGTTGTTGGCATATTCGGTGGTTACATGGTTGGCGTTGAATTAATGGGTGTCAGCGAAGGATCCTATTTTCAAGGCATGTACAATGCTGTTGATTGGGTGGATGTGCGATTGGGCCTTGTGAAATCATTTATATTTGCTATTTTGATTATATGGATCGCGACATTCAAAGGTTATTTTCTCCACATACTCAAAGCGGGTAGTTTTGGTGCAGAAGGTGTTAGTCGTGTCACCACAGATACTGTGGTACTGTCTTCCGTAGTTGTTCTGGCAAGCGACTACCTGGTCGGCAGTATCATGCTAAATTAATAACAAGATAAAGAACTTTTTAAGGATAAAGCAACATGCAAAAATCCATGATGGAATTTACCGTTGGTATCTTTCTTATTGTAGGCCTGGTGTGTTTTTCATATTTAGCCATAACGGTTGGCGGTGTGAGCTGGTTTGAAGATGAAACCTACAATGTAAAAGCACGCTTTAATTCCATATCCGGCTTGAAAAAAGGTGCCGCAGTTGAAATAGCAGGCGTAAAAATTGGTAAGGTTGAAAATATCATCCTTGATAACGGTGAATATGAAGCTGAAGTTCTATTATCCCTGACTAAAGGTATCGAACTTCAGGAAGACTCCATTGCATCCATACGAACTGCCGGCATTATTGGTGACCGCTTTATCAATATCAAACCTGGCGGCTCCGATGAATTAATCGAGGCAGGCGGCATGATTATAGAAACTGAATCGGCTATCAGCCTTGAAGAACTCATCAGTAAATATATTTTCGAAAGTGATAAAAAATAAAATACGATGCAACGCCTGAATTTCATAAATCTCTACGGACTGTGCTTCGTGCTGCTATTTTTGAGTACCAGCACACATGCTAAGGATAAAACACATGATTCCAACGGCAATATCATTCTGGTTAAGGCTCCTCCAAGCTCGACTCCGGAAGACGATTTTACCGAAGATGAAGATGAAGATGAAATAAAAATTTACGACCCGATTGAAAACATAAATCGTAAAATCTTTATCTTTAATGACGGCGCCTATTTCTATGTTTTAAAACCAATTGCAAAAGGTTACCGAGCAGCAGTACCAGAACAAGGTCGTGTTGCTGTTAGCAACTTCTTCAGCAACCTGTTAGCCCCCGTTAGAATCGTCAATTCTGCGCTGCAATTAAAAGGCGAAGATGCCACTAATGAAGTGTTTCGATTGATTATTAATTCAACCATTGGTTTGGCTGGTTTGTTCGATGTTGCTAAAAACGACTTCAAGATAAAGATAAAAAAAGAAGATTTTGGTCAGACATTGGGACACTATCAAGTCGGTAATGGACCCTATATCGTTATCCCGATCATTGGACCCACAACCTTGCGAGACGGTTTTGGTTTACTGGTTGATGGTGCTTTTCTCGACCCGTTAAACCATATATATGATGATGAATCAGAACGATACATCCTGGCAAGAGCAGTTGATATAGAAACCACCCTTTCTCTGGATAAAGACACATATGAAGCCATCAAAAAAGATTCACTAGATCCTTACCTGTTTCTTCGTAATGCTTATCTACAATTTCGGGCTGGCGCAGTTGAAAATTAAGGTTATAATTCCATTCTGGGCATTTTAATGCACTTTTTGCAGCTAACACTGTCAAAATAACAACGATGAACTTAAGGATTATCATACTGTGAGCTTACAACGCTATTTTCGATTAATTATTACAATTGTTTTTCTTGCCTTGTCATCGCAGGCCACGGCGGATAATTCATCACCTACAGCACAATTAAGATTCTCCGTTGACAACATATTGTTGCTACTCAAGGATAAATCACTCAGTGCCGAGGCTCGAAAAGACAAAATTCGCGCCATAATTAATGATCGCTTCTATTTCCGTGCTATGTCACAGCGCACACTTGCACGCAACTGGAAAAAGGCTTCTGCTGGACAGCAAAAAGAATTTGTTAGTCTGTTTTCAGATTTACTTGAAAAAACCTATCTGGGACGGATCGAGGCCTATACCGATGAGCGTGTTGAATACTTGCGTGAAAAAAGCAAAAATCCTAAAAGGGCTATTGTTTTTACCCAGATCGTTACCAAATCAGCCGACATTCCGATTAATTACAAATTAGCCAAAAAAGGCAATCAGTGGTTAATTTATGATGTAATTATTGAAGAAGTCAGCCTTATCAGTAACTATCGTTCCAGTTACAATGAAATCATAAAAAAAGATGGCATGGATAAATTACTGGATAAAATGAAAGAGAAATTAAATACTGCTGATGCAGGTTAATCCGGTACTGTTCTGCAATAAAACCAGTTCAAATAATAATATCATCCCCCTGACATTATTCAGATAAACTAATTATGCAACACACTCTTAACGACCGAGTCCTGGCATTCGCTGGACTACTTCAGGCTACTGGCCTGGTCAGGCGGATCGCCAACCAGGGGAAACAGATCGATAGCTCTGTTGAAACCAGCATTAAAAGCCTGCTCAAAATCAATACTAACTCTGTCGAAGACATTTATGGTGGTGCTGCACATCTTCGCTTTGGGCTCGAAACGATGTTGACACAAATGGGTCGCAAGCCTGATTTCCGGGATATCGAGGTTACGCGTTATGCTATTACCCTATTGTACCTGGAGAAAAAACTCTCCCGAAATCCTGATATGTTAAACACCCTGCAACAAGGCCTGGATGTTGCCCAATCACAGGCAGACTATTTTACACCTTACCATGAGAATGTTATTGCCAGCCTGGCCGGTTTATATCAAAAAACAGTAAGCACTCTCACGCCTAAAATCATGGTGACAGGTGAAGAACGTCTGTTACAAGACACTGCTAATGCTGATCTTATCCGTGCGTTACTACTTGCGGGTATTCGATCTGCCATGGCCTGGCGACAATGTGGCGGGAATCGTCTGCAACTGATTTTCAAACGGCACGTGATGACACGTGAAGCGCAATCTATTCTGGACAATCTACCCTCTATCAATACACTGGTATGATATAATCACACTTTTAGGCCGTTATTCGCCTAAATTAGCAACAAAATAACCAAAAATTCAATATCCAGAGAGTACAGGAGTTTTCATGAGTAACAGCTTCAATTCACGCGCCACACTCGAGGTCAACAACCAATCCTACGAGATTTTTCGTCTAGATGCCGTCGAAAATACTGGCCGCCTACCCTATTCGCTAAAGATTTTACTTGAAAACCTGCTCCGTCTCGAAGATGGATTAAATGTCACAGCTGATGATATCAAAGCGCTCGCCAACTGGGATCCCAAGGCTGAGCCAAATACAGAAATCGCCTTTACACCGGCACGTGTGCTCATGCAGGACTTTACCGGCGTCCCTGCTGTCGTGGATCTGGCTGCCATGCGAGATGCCATGCGTTCCCTGGGTGGTGACCCTGAAAAAATTAATCCTTTGCAGCCAGCTGAGCTTGTAATCGATCATTCAGTACAAATTGATAAATTCGGCAATCATGATGCCATGCAATTTAATGCTGACCTGGAATATAAACGTAACCAGGAACGCTATAGCTTTCTGAAATGGGGCCAAAAGGCCTTTTCCAACTTCAAGGTTGTACCACCTGATACGGGTATCGTCCATCAGGTCAATCTGGAATACCTGGCACGCGTCACCTTTGCGAAAGAAAACAATGGTGTATTACAGGCATACCCGGACACACTCGTCGGTACTGATTCTCACACCACAATGATCAATGGACTAGGCGTACTAGGATGGGGTGTTGGTGGCATCGAGGCAGAAGCAGCCATGCTGGGACAGGCCGTTTCTATGCTGATCCCTCAGGTAGTCGGCTTCCGTCTGACTGGCGCAATACCAGAAGGCGCTACCGCAACCGATCTGGTGTTAACCGTAGTGGAAATTCTCAGGGCACACGGCGTTGTAGGTAAATTCGTCGAATTCTTTGGCTCAGGGCTGGACCAATTGTCATTAGCTGACCGCGCCACTCTTGCCAATATGGCACCTGAATATGGTGCTACCTGCGGTATTTTCCCGGTCGACCAGGAAACAATCAATTATTTACGTTTATCCGGTCGTAATGAGAAGGATATCGCACTGGTTGAGGCCTATGCGCGCGAGCAAGGTATATTCCGTACCGCAGATACACCAGAAGCCGAGTACAGCTCGGTCGTTACGTTGGATATATCAACAATCGAACCCTGTTTATCCGGCCCCAAACGGCCTCAGGACAGAATTCCATTGAGCCAGTCACAACCTATGTTTACCGAGGCATTGGTAAACCTGAAACAGGAACGTAAAATCAGTAGCCAGGCGGTCGAGACAACCATCAACGGCGAGGATATAAAATTAGACGATGGCGCGGTTGTCATTGCATCCATTACATCATGCACCAATACTTCGAATCCATCTGTCATGATCGGTGCCGGACTCGTTGCAAAAAAAGCTGTTGAAAAAGGTCTGAAAGTCAAACCATGGGTCAAGACCTCACTAGCCCCTGGTTCACGTGTAGTGACAGAATACCTCAAGCAGGCTGATGTCATGAAGGACCTGGAGTCACTCGGATTTCACGTCGTCGGTTATGGCTGCGCAACCTGTATCGGTAACTCCGGGCCCTTACCTGAACCGGTCTCCAAAGCCATCGCGAAAGGCGACCTTTCAGTCACCGCGGTACTTTCTGGCAATCGTAACTTTGAAGGTCGAGTACACGCTGAAGTACGCATGAATTACCTCGCCTCGCCACCTCTCGTGGTTGCCTATGCACTCGCTGGTAGCATGAATATCGACTTGAAGAATGACTCATTAGGCATTGATTCTAATGGAAATGAAGTTTATCTAAAAGACATCTGGCCAAGCCAGGAAGAGATCAGGGACGCTGTTCTGAACAGCGTTAATCGTAGTGAGTTCACTCAGGCCTATGACGAGGTATATGCTGGCGAAGACCGCTGGATCAATCTGCCTTCACCAGAAGGCCAGTTGTTCGACTGGCAGGATGATTCTACCTATATCAAGAACCCGCCCTACTTTGAAAACATGAGCCTGGACACTCAGGATGTAAGCGACATCACAGGTGCTCGCGTACTGGCACTGCTAGGTGATTCCGTTACAACAGACCATATATCACCAGCAGGTGCGATCAAGGCTGACAGCCCGGCTGGTAAATATCTGCAAGAGAATGGCGTAACACAAGGAGATTTCAATTCACTCGGATCGCGTCGCGGTAACCATGAAGTCATGATGCGTGGCACCTTTGCCAATATTCGCCTACGTAACTTGCTGGCTCCCGGTACTGAGGGCGGTGTCACGATACACCAGCCCAATGGCGAACAAATGAGCATCTTTGATGCATCAATGAAATATCAACAAGACCAGGTGCCGCTGGTGGTGATTGCAGGCAAGGAATATGGCTCAGGTTCATCACGTGACTGGGCGGCTAAAGGACCGCGCCTGCTGGGAATTCATGCCGTTATTGCTGAAAGTTATGAACGTATACATCGCTCCAACCTGGTTGGCATGGGCATACTGCCATTGCAGTTTAATGATGGCCAAAGTGCTGCAACCCATGGTTTATCAGGAAAAGAAATCATTAATATTGAAGGGCTTGGCGATGGTTCCTCGAAAGTAGTTAAAGTCAGCGCTACAGCTGAGGACGGCACCGTCAATGAATTTGAAGCGCGTGTTCGTATCGATACACCACAGGAAGTTGAGTATTATCGTAATGGCGGCATACTACATTACGTGCTGCGCCAGCTTGCAAAGTCGTAATTAATTAGTGCAGGAGCGGCCATGGGGACCGTTTATTTATATCCACAAGGCATGGCCTGTTAGCCGTTCCTGCACCTCAGACTAGCAAGTTCCGAATCATTTGTCTCACGGCAGCCGGCTCAAACGGCTTGTCACAGATACCCGATACACCAGCCTGCTGCACAGCTGACAAACGACTCTCGCTTTCCTCGCTAGTCACCATCAATACCGGTATCGCCTTTTGCTCACTGTTCTCCCTGATGTAGCGAGTCAACGCCTCACCATCCATTTCCGGCATATTATAATCAGTTACCACCAGATCAAAATAAGAGCTAGCAAGAACATCAATAGCCAGCTTGCCATTCTCTGCAGTCTGAATCAGGCTGATCCCCAAATTATTAAGCACCCGGGTGATGTGCTTACGTGCTGTAGAACTATCATCTACCACTAACACATGCAGTTCATCCAACGGAATATCAGCCAGCTCCTGGTCATCTGGCACGAGCAGGTCAACTGTGGAATACAAAGCCCGTTTTAGGTCTGCAGTCTCAAACGGTTTGGGTAATATCGCAACAACACCTGCCTGCCGAATCGGATCAAGACTGGCAAATGCAGTTTCACTCGAAATCAACATATACGGAACGGCTTCGAGTGATGGGTCATTCCTTAAACTCAGCACCAGATCCGTTCCTGTCATATCGGGTAGATACATACTACTGATGACCAAATCAGGCACCGACTGCTTAATATTTTGCAAAGCAGATTCACCATCATGATAAAACTGAATATTGTTTACATTCACACTCTGCAATCGCTCACGAATCACACGACTTTGCATGCTTGATGGCTCAATCACGGTGATCGCCAAATCTGAAATAGGTATTTTACTCATATATCAATCGCTTGTTTCTGCTTCCCCCTAATTAAAACTTACATCGGCATTATCTCAGTACTCTTTAAATTTACTTTTTATTTTATAAGTCTGACTCTGATACACTGGCATTATTACATAACAAGAGCTTAATATAATCAACATTCACTTATCACTATAACTATATGATTATTATATTATAATAACTATAATAACTCACCTGAAGAACGATTCACTCTGAGTAGATTAACAATACTCACAAGACAATTTATTGTATTATCCAACAGGTAATATTTTTTGATCTCATTTAGGAGCAGGAATGGAATTAACATCTCTCAATGCAATCTCGCCGGTAGACGGGCGCTATGGCAGTAAAACAGCTGACTTAAGACCAATTTTCAGTGAGTTTGGATTGATCCGCCACCGGGTATATGTGGAAGTCAGATGGCTACAAGCTTTAGCGAACCACCCTGGAATCTCTGAGGTTCCTACCCTGAGTGAGCATGCCAATAATGTTTTAAATGGCATTACTGATAATTTCAATGAAGAGGATGCTCAGCGTGTCAAAAACATTGAACAGACAACTAATCATGATGTTAAGGCTGTAGAGTATTTTCTGAAGGAAAAAATCGAAGGTAACAAAGAGCTCCAGGCTATTAGCGAGTTCATACATTTCGCCTGCACATCTGAAGATATTAACAACCTCTCACACGCATTGATGCTAAGAGAAGCCCGTACTCAAGCCATCCTCCCCCTGATGGATGACATCATAGGCGCGCTTACTCAACAGGCCCATGAACTTGCCGAAAAACCATTATTATCAAGAACACACGGCCAACCCGCCAGCCCCAGCACCATGGGCAAGGAGCTGGCTAATGTCGTCTTCCGCCTGAAACGACAGAAGGAACAGATCATCTCAGTGCCCCTGATGGGAAAAATCAATGGTGCGGTCGGTAACTACAATGCCCATTTGTCCGCCTACCCTGAGATTAATTGGCAGGATTTTGCAGAGGAATTTGTGACGCACCTTGGGCTGGACTGGAATCCCTACACGATTCAGATTGAACCACACGATTATATCGCGGAACTGTTTGATGCCATTGCCCGCTTTAACAATATACTCATGGATTTCTGTCGTGATGCCTGGGGTTACATCTCGGTTGGTTATTTCAAACAACGAACCGTCGCCGGTGAAGTCGGCTCTTCGACCATGCCTCACAAGGTTAATCCCATCGATTTTGAAAATGCCGAAGGTAATCTGGGTATTGCCAATGCCCTGTTTGACCATCTGGCCGCCAAATTACCGATCTCGCGGTGGCAGCGTGACCTGACTGATTCCACCGTCCTCAGAAACCTCGGTGTGGGCATTGCCCATAGCATGATAGCCTACCAGTCCTGCATGAGAGGTATAGGCAAACTGGAAATCAATGAACAGGCACTACTCGCCGACCTGGATACTAACTGGGAGGTTCTGGCTGAACCTATCCAGACGGTTATGCGGCGCTATGGCATTGAAAAACCATATGAAAAATTAAAAGAACTCACACGTGGAAAACGTCTGGATCAACAAGGAATGCAGAACTTTATTGACACCCTGGATATTCCCGACTTTGCAAAATCCGAGCTTAAGAACCTGTCACCCGATACTTATTTGGGTAATGCGATTGATCAGGCAAAGAAGATCTGAAAATGTGAAGCAATCGACAGTTTTCATGCTGCCAATAGACAACAATAAGTCATACATCGTTCTACCACCTCTGTTATATCCCGCGATATTCCCCCCGCAGGGTGGACAGAACATGTTACTAGCCCGAACTGCACCCGCATGCAGTTCGGGTAATTTTTTTATATCTCCGTTATTATCTCCTACATGAAACCGAAACCACCACTGGGCAACATGTCCGTCAAACAATTTTTGTCTGATTATTGGCAAAAAAAACCGTTATTAATCAAACAGGCCTTTGAAGATTTTGAAAATCCGCTTAGTGCTGAAGAACTGGCCGGACTGGCATGTGAACACGATGTGGAATCACGTATCGTACTCGAAAAAGATGGCGCCAAACCATGGGAACTGCGACATGGGCCATTTTCAGAACAGGACTTTGAACAATTACCACAAAGCCACTGGACGCTCCTCGTTCAGGATGTTGAAAAGCATATCCCTGAACTATGCAGTATTACCGACCATTTTGATTTCATTCCACGCTGGCGTCTTGATGACCTCATGATCAGCTATGCAACAGATAAAGGATCAGTTGGTGCGCACGTCGATGCCTATGATGTGTTTTTATTACAAGCTCATGGGCAACGCCACTGGCAAATATCTACCGACACTATCAACACCGATGACATTCTTGCAAATATTGATCTCAAAATACTCAAACAATTCGATCCTGATCAGGACTGGATTCTGGAGCCGGGAGACATGTTATACCTGCCACCCGGCATTCCGCATCACGGTATCGCGATGGGTGACTGTATGACTTACTCTATCGGCTTCAGAGCGCCCAGCCATCTCGATATGCTGCAAAGTTTTATCGAGACTACGGTTAAAAGTCAAAACTGTGAAACATTATATACCGACCCGGATCTTAAACTGCAATCACATCCTCACGAAATATCAACAACGACTATTGTATCATTTAGACAAATCATAGAAGAGCATCTTGATCTTGCAAAACAGGGAATACAACACAGCATTGGTACCTTGTTATCAGAAAGTAAAATCCAGTTTCAGACCCACAAACTGGAAAACACGCCAGACAAAAAAACCTTCATTCAACAATGGAAACAGGAACAATACTTATTTCGAAACACCGCTATAAAATTTTTGTATATTCCATCCAGTGAACACATCGATTTTTATATTGACGGACACCACTGCAGATTTAACACCATTAACGCCAATCTGGCTGAGTGGTTATGTACTATACTGGAATATGAATATGCTGATTGCTGTCAGCTCGCAGGAAATCAGCAATTAATTTCAATGCTTTATTATTTTTACCTGCGTGGCTTCTGTTATTTCCAGGAAGCATCTGATAACACATGAACGAGAAAGTTCTTACGATTACCAAAGTAAATTGGCATGATGCCAAACCTGCCTTACAATCAATTCGCAGGCGCGTGTTTATCGAAGAACAGTCTGTACCGGAAGACCTGGAATGGGATAATCTGGATAAAGATTGCATCCATTTGCTGGCCTGTAATGATAAAAACGAACCCATTGCCACGGCACGTTTACTAGATAATGGGCATATTGGACGCATGGCCGTACTAAAGGAATATCGTCATCAAGGGATAGGTAGCGCCATGCTGGATCAGCTGATTGAGTATTGTAAACAACATCAACTACAGCCACACCTGGACGCACAAACCGTTGCGATAGGCTTTTACGAGAAAAAAGGTTTTAAAACAACCAGCGATACTTTCATGGATGCAGGAATACCCCATAAACACATGAAAATCATGGAGGCCAAAATGGAACCCGAACATTACATTCTAGGTGAAAGCAACGAATTAATAAGCTTTGATAGTCGGTTAGAAAACCGTGAACTGGCGATGGCATTGATAAGACAAGTTCATACGCAGATTAGAATATTAACACCTAACCTTGAAAATCCAGTGTATGATAACCCACAGTTAACACAATCACTCAACCGACTTGTCACTCAAAATCGTCATGCCTCCATCAAGGTACTTGTAAATGATTCTGGCACCGCCGTTAAAACAGGCCATCGAATAATCGAACTATCTCGACGACTTAGCTCTAGCATACAGCTGCACAAAACGCCGGAAGAAATGCAAGAATACGGTGCAGCCATTTTATTAGTAGATGATGCGGGCTACATTTACAAACACCATGGAGACAGCTTTCAAGGACAAGCGAATTTTAATGACAAATTAAAAGTGCGTGAGCTGAGCAAAGCCTTTGATGAATCATGGGAAAGAAGCAAATCTGATACTGAGTTGCGCCGCCTGTACATCTAATGGCACCAACATCATATTTATGAGAAAATAGCCCGCTTGTATTCCAACAACTAACTCATAGATAGAATCAGTGCACGCATCCGCATTACATCCAGTATTACCCTCTCTCAAACAACCCTTGGTCAATTGGGGGCGTTTATATGGCAACAGCCCGGGTTTGCTGCTGGCCTCCTGCACTTCTGAATTTGAGGGCTTTTTACTGGTTGTCACCTCGGATATGCAACAGGCCAATCGGCTGGAACATGAGTTAAAATTCTATTTATCAGGCAAACCGGAAATCACCATACTGTCATTTCCGGACTGGGAAACACTGCCCTATGATCTCTTTTCCCCACATGATGACATTATTTCAAAACGTCTTGAAACATTAAGTCGTTTACCTGATTTCGAGCACGGTATTTTGATAGTACCGGTCGCTACGTTAATGCAACGACTCGCCCCAGTCGAATACATTAAATCCTCGACATTATTTTTAAAGCCAGGCGACAAACTTGTCTCTGAAAAAATACGTAAACAACTCGACCAGGCTGGCTATCGCTATGTGTCACAGGTCATTGAACACGGTGAGTACACGGTTAGAGGCTCACTACTCGACCTATACCCTATGGGAAGCGCCGTTCCTTATCGCATAGACCTGTTCGATGACGAAATCGAATCGATACGCAGCTTTGATCCTGAAACTCAACGTACGCTTGACAATATTACTGAAATCAAACTTTTGCCGGCACATGAGTTTCCTTTGCATGAAGAATCCATCAAAAATTTCAGACGGAACTATCGAAAACGTTTTGAAGGCGACCCACAGAAAAGCACCATTTATAATGAGGTCAGCCAGGGTCATTCGGCAGGCGGTCTGGAATATTATTTACCGCTCTTTTTTGATGAATGTAAATCCCTAACAGATTATTTACCGGATAAAACCATTCTTGTTTGTCTGGAAGGCGCTGATACTTCAACAGAACAATTCTGGGAACAAGTCAGTCAACGTTATGAATCACGCAGACACGATTTAGAGCGCCCAATCCTTCCACCAGATGATGTATTTGTATCACCTGATTCTCTGAATCAAGCATTAGATAAATTACCACGTGCGAACTTGCAATGGTTCGAGCAAACCAGACCTGCAGGTCAGGACAATGATATTGTTAACTACAATACCACTGCACCACCGCCATTGTTCATTCAGAACAATGCAGTTGAACCATACAATACACTGATTAATTATCTGTATGAATTCCCTGGCAGAATTTTATTGGCTGCGGAAACGGCAGGCCGGCGTGAACTTATTTTTGAAATACTCAGAAAACTTTCTATTTTTCCAAAGCTGGTTGATAGCTGGGAAGAGTTTTATCACTCTGATATCAAACTAGCTATTACCGTTGCGCCACTTGAACAGGGACTGGTCTTACAAGACCCGGCAATCGCGATCATTACTGAGCCACAATTATTTGGTACTCGCGCTGTTCAAAAAAGACGTAGACAGAAAGGTAAAACTGATGCGGAAAACATTATCCGTAATCTTACCGACCTACACCACGGTGACCCGGTTGTGCACGAAGAGCATGGCATAGGACGTTATCTCGGTCTGCAAAAATTAACTGTTGGCAATATTGAAACAGAGTTTCTAATGCTTGAGTATGCAGGCGAATCCAAGCTTTATGTACCTGTCGCATCATTACATTTAATCAGCCGATACTCAGGTGCCTCACCTGAAAACGCGCCTCTACACAGACTAGGAACAGACCATTGGCAGAAAGCCAAACGTAAGGCAGCAGAACGAGCCCGAGACGTCGCAGCCGAATTACTGGACGTCTATGCACGCCGCGCTGCAAAAAAAGGTTATGCATATACACTGGATCAACTGGATTATAATCGCTTCGCATCTGCATTCCCATTTGAAGAGACACCCGATCAGGAATCCGCGATAGAAGCAGTAATAGAAGACATGCAATCAGAACAGCCGACGGACAGGGTTGTCTGTGGTGATGTCGGTTTTGGCAAAACCGAAGTCGCTATGCGTGCTTGTTTTGTTGCCGCTCAAGCTGGTAAACAAGTTGCTGTCCTGGTTCCCACTACTTTGCTGGCACAACAACACTACCAGAACTTCCTTGATCGCTTTGCTGACTGGCCATTTAATATTGAAGTACTTTCACGTTTTAAAAATGCTAAAGAAACTGAATCTGTCATAAAACAGATTGAAAATGGAAAGCTGGATATTGTTATAGGCACACATAAACTATTGCAAAAAGATATCAAATTCAATAATCTGGGCTTATTAGTAATTGATGAAGAACATCGTTTTGGTGTAAGGCAAAAAGAACGCCTGAAAACACTGCGCTCAGAAATTGATATATTAACCCTCACCGCAACACCAATCCCACGAACACTAAACATGTCCCTGTCTGGCATGCGTGACTTGTCAATCATTGCAACCGCTCCGACTGAACGTCTTGCGATAAAATCCTTTGTTTGTGAGTGGGATAATAATTTACTAATTGAGGCGTTTTTGCGCGAGATCAAACGTGGCGGTCAGGTTTATTTCTTGCACAATGAAGTATCGACAATAGAAAAAATAGCACACCAACTAAAAGAGCTTATCCCGGAAGCTAACATAGCCGTTGCACATGGACAGATGCGCGAGCGCGATCTTGAACAAGTCATGCTTGATTTTTACCATCAAAAATATAATGTTCTTGTGTGTACAACAATAATTGAAAGTGGTATCGATATCCCTTCTGCCAACACCATAATTATTAATCGCGCCGACAAACTGGGACTGGCACAATTACACCAACTACGTGGACGCGTAGGCCGCTCTCACCACAGGGCTTATGCATACCTGTTGATTCCCGGACGAAAAAGCATTACGGCCGATGCCCTTAAACGGCTTGAGGCTATTGAATCGCTTGAAAATCTGGGTGCTGGATTTATGCTAGCCACACATGACCTGGAGATTAGAGGTGCAGGTGAACTATTGGGTGAAGGGCAAAGCGGGCAAATACACGAAATTGGTTTTACGTTATATACTGAATTACTCGAACGCGCTGTCACGGCACTTAAATCCGGTGAAGAACCTGATCTGGATAAACCACTTGATCATGGCCCGGAAATCGAAATGCATATACCTGCCCTAATCCCGGAGGATTATCTGCCAGACATACATAATCGACTTGTATTATATAAACGCATTGCGAGCGCTGAAGATAATAGTCACTTGAAGGATATTCAGGTAGAAATGATTGATCGTTTTGGTCTACTGCCTGAAGCCGCAAAGAATCTGATTGCCATTACAGAGCTTAAAATCAGGGCTACCGAGCTAGGTATAAGCAAAATCGATGCTGGCATGCACGGTGGACGAATAATATTTAGCAAAAAACCTAATGTTAACCCTGTTAATATTATACAATTGATACAACAGGAAGCTGACACCTATAAACTTGAAGGCGAAAGCAAACTTCGATTTTATATGTCGCTGGAAGATACTGATAAGCGTTTTGATGCAGTGGAAAATCTTTTAGGAATACTGGCAAAATAAATGAATATGAAAAAAATACTGCTGATACTATTACTATTACAATATCCTTTTGTCACATTTGCAAAAAATCCAGTTTGGTACCAGTTTGAGGTAATACTATTTACATATACCAACCCGAAATATACAGAAACAGAATCCTGGCCGGACAAAACAGGTTCTCCTGAATATAATAATGCATTAGCAATCATTACTGATAATAATACCAACACATCAAAGCCTGGTCAGTTACCCACCTTTAGTGACCCCCGGATGCAGCGCAAAAATTTTAAACAATTAGATGACAAACAATTAATTCTTAAAAAAGAAGCAAAAGCTATTCAGCGATCTTCATTGAGAAAATTAATTTCACATACAGGCTGGCTTCAAACCGTTCACGCTAAAAATAAATCTTCACCTGTTATATTCAAAATTGGCAATCAATACACTACACTGGTACCCGATCCCGATAATATTATTATTGCAACGACAGACAGATCGGTTCCAACAATACCTGACGTAAAACAGACTGATTCAGATTTATCGACGGTGATCACAGATGGCAACTCGAGTAATTTCACTCCGATGATCCCACAAATAGTAAAGCAACTGGATGGGGCTATAACTGTATCGGTTGGACGATATCTGCATGTCTGGACAGATTTATTATTCCGCAGGCCCATTAGCAGCCCCGGATTAATAGAAACCGATCCTGAATATACACTACTGGAAACTTTCAGGTATCTGGATCACCGTCGTATGCGAAGTAGAGAACTACATTACATTGACAACCCGAGCTTTGGAATTCTAATCTATGCATTACCATATAAAACTGCAGTTAAGAATAAATAGAAACGAAGTCAGATTCTGTTTTCCGGGCAGGATGGACAGATATTTCATTGCGAAATACTTTTAATCTTACCCGTTATAATTACAAACAAGGTAAAGCTTTCTCCAGCAATAACCGGACCTTGTCCATTCCACTCTTAAGATTTTCTTCAATAATTTCCATGGTAATCACGCCATCGCCTTTACCTGCAGCCCAATTTGCTACAACCGCACAAGTGGCATAACAAAGCTCCATCTCTCTGGCCAGAGCAGCTTCTGGCATAGCTGTCATCCCAACAATATGACAACCGTCCCGCTCCAATTTTATAATTTCTGCTGCACTTTCCAGTCGTGGGCCTTGTGTTGCTGCATAGGTTCCATCTATAACAGAATGAAGACCTGCATCTCTTGCTCCTGTAATCAATGAGTCACGTAATTCGTCACAGTATGGATAAGTGAAATCGATATGTTTAACTCCATGGTGGTCCTCAAAAAAAGTATTATTACGTGACCAGGTGTAGTCGATAATTTGATCCGGAAACACTATTTCCCCTGGTTTCATGTCATCTCTGATGCCACCTACTGCTGCGACAGAGATGACTTTCTTCACGCCAATGTCACGCAATGCCCATAAATTTGCACGATAATTAACCTGGTGCGGAGGTATCGTGTGTCCACTACCATGTCGAGCCAAAAAGACAATCTCGCAACCACATATTTCACCATGTATCAAAGGGGATGATGCTTGACCATAAGGGGTTTTAAGCATCTCACGATGAGTAATGGTCAGGCCTTTTAGGCTGTTAAGTCCTGTTCCGCCAATAATTGCAATATCTGCCATGAAGTTAATCCCTGTTATTCTGAAACCGCGTATATACCGGGTACATTACGCAAGTAATTTTTATAATCCATTCCACAACCAAACACGTAAACATCTTCTACCTGCAGGCCGGAAAAATCTGCGTGTTGACAGCCCAGCTTTCGATCATGAAGTTTTTCAACGAGAACACAACTATAAACCTGGCTTGCGCCTTGCTCACAACAATAATCCAGAATTGCCTGCAATGTAATGCCTTCATCAAGTATATCATCGATGATCAGTACAGTTCTGCCATTTAAATCATGCTGTGGTTTTACTATCCAGTTCAGTTGCCCACCACTGGTTTCACCTCTATAACGACTTGCATGCAGGTAATCCACCTGTAACAAAAAATTCAATCTCGGCAAAATCATTCCTGCTGGTATCAAGCCACCATTCATCACAGTGATAACAACGGGGTTGCAGTGTTGTAATTTTGCTGATATCCGCTCCGCAAGTTGATCAACAGATTTTTCAACGGCGTCACTATCATACAAACATCGCGCATTTTCCAGTACTGTTTGGGCTTCTTGTATCATCAATAAGTAAATGTCACAGTATTATCAGACATTGCCTCACTGATTATATAAGCTGAACCGATCGTTTCAGTCACCTCGGGAATCAGGTCATCTCCCCATAAATCCAGCGTCGGCGTACAAACTTTAAATTTCACACCGGCTTCATATGCTTCTTTCATATAGTCATACACTGTTTTTGAACCTGCTACGTGTAAGGTGATGTTTTCTGCTACACCCTTTTTAGCCAATTCACCAGCACGGCCTGTCAAAATGACCTCCACATCATATTCCATAGATGCTGCAACTGTTGCCTGAAAAAAAGGAGCACCTAATTCACTTGGATTTTTAGGGTCGGTATTGACCATCACTATAATTAGTTTATCTGCCATCGTTTTTATTCCTTTTGACTAGCTGTCCTCATTTTGCATCGCAATCTGCACCATTTCTGGTATATGAGTTGTTGATGTTGGAAACGCGCATTCAGCACCATTTTCTTCAATAATCGACAATACCTTCAGCAATACATCTTGCTTTACCTCATGAAATTTAATCCAGTTTGTCGTACGTGTAAAAGTATAGACAAAGAAATCAAGTGAGGATGATGCAAATTGATTAAAATTAACGATCATCGTCTGACTCTGATCGATCTCTGCATGTTCAGTTAGCATTTGCCTGACCTTATCCAGTATTTCTGGTAATTTTGATGCATCATCATATCGAACACCAATTGTTTCGTATATTCTTCTGTGTGACATTCTCGATGGATTCTCTACGGCAATGCTGGCAAAGGTAGAATTAGGAACATATAGCGGGCGTTTATCAAACGTCCTTATACAGGTCAATCGCCAGCCTATTGCTTCTACTGTCCCTTCAATGTTACGGTCCGGTGATCGAATCCAGTCTCCCACCGTAAAAGGCCTGTCCAGATAAATCATAAGGCCACCGAAAAAATTAGCCAGTAAATCTTTAGCCGCAAAACCGATGGCTATTCCACCAATACCGCCAAAAGCCAGAACACCCGATACACTATAACCCATGGTTTGCAGTGCAACCAAAGACGCCGTAATGACAATAGATATGCGTATCAGTTTGCCTATGGCATCAACTGTTGACTCATCAACAGACTTTCCCGACTCTTTGGAATATTGAATCAGGTTAGCCTCGACACGTTTGGCAAAACGAATCAAAAACCAGGTAATCGCAACAATAACACCAACATCCCTGATGGGATCAATCGCATTAAAAATAACAGCTTTAGTCTGCGCCTGCACAATTTCAGCAGCAAAGGCAATACCCATTATCCAGATTAATACTGAAAGCGGTTTCTGCAATGCATCGATCAGTGAGTCATCCCAGGGATTTCTGGTTTGTTCAAGCCTGGATTTAAGACGATTCAATACGCGTTTGGTAAAAAAATTCAGCAGTAAGGCTAAAAGAATGACAACGAAAACTTGCAATACCCAGTCTCCGCCTGATTGTAACCAGGACAGAAAATCACCCCATATATTTTTATAGTTCATACATTAATTTCCTGTGCAACCTGCCCTATTCAAAAATCACTCAATGTCCATATCCAGTAGTGGCTCGGGGTCAATAGTATTCACGAGTTTAACAGCGGACTGCCACTGATCACTACTTTGCAGTGTTTCCAGATCATAATTAAATTTACCATGTAATGGAATCAGTCGACAATGGCTCACGGGATTATCCAGTTCCTTAATGTTATCCAGCACTTCAACTTGCCCTTCTGGTGAATTACAAACAATAACCATGTCACAACCTGCTCGCAAGGCCTGTTGCGCCCTCTCTTTATACCCACCAATACTATGCGCTGCCACCATCGTAAGATCATCACTGAAAATAGCTCCCTGAAAACCCATTTGCCCTCTGAGTATTTCTTTTATCCAGATGGGCGAAAAGCTTGCAGGATGGTTATCAACTTTTGTATAAACAACATGCGCCATCATCAATGCCGAAATATCAAAATTGATTAATTTTTCAAAGGGTAACATGTCTTCAGTTAACAGATCTTCATATGACCTGTCGTCAACCGGTAAATCCGTATGCGAGTCGGCATGAACTGCTCCATGCCCGGGAAAATGTTTTCCTGTCGCAGCCATTCCCGCTTTACGCATACCAATAACATAGGCATGAGCAAGGTCAGCAACGACATAGGGAGATTTTGCAAAGGCACGATCACCAATGACACTACTGATACCATAATCAAGATCCAGCACAGGTGCAAAACTGATATCAACACCGATAGCTAACAATTCTGCCGCCATCAGCCAACCCGTGGTTTCTGCACAATGGCGTGCGTATTTTTTATCTTCATTGTACAACTCACCAAAATGACTGGCCGCCGGCAAACGGATAAAACCTTCTCGAAAACGTTGTACCCTACCACCCTCCTGATCGACGGCAACCAGTAATCGTGGCGAACGAATTTGGTGAATGTCCTGAATCAAGGTCTGCAATTGCAACATGGACTGATAATTTCTTGAAAAAAGAATCACCCCACCGACCAACGGGTGCAATAACATTTCACGTTCTTCCGGCAAAATGGCGAGACCTTGAAGATCAACCATAACCGGCCCCAATGACATCAATATTCCCCTTTATGGTTATTTGTTTTCACATCCATGATATCTCGCAGGCGATCTCCGAGTAGGTTGACCGATAACACAACTATCATTAAAGCCATACCCGGAACGATCACAAGATGTGGTGCGACCAACATATATCGAGCACCATCTCGTATCATACTTCCCCAGGATGCATCCGGTGCCTGTACACCCAACCCCAGAAAGGAAAGGCCGGCCTCTGCAATAACAACAGCCGCGATACCAAAGGTCGCCTCAATTAATAATGGTGCACTAATCAGTGGAATAAGATGTCGTATAATGATCCAGCGTTTTCTGGTGCCCAGTGCTTGTGCAGCGATCACATGTTCACGATGTTTTACCGACAATGTCTGCGCGCGGGCAAGTCTTGCAAAACCAACCCAGCCTACAACAGATAAAGCAATGACAACATTGTCAATTCCAGGACCCAGTATCCCCGCCAATGCGATTGCAAGTAAAATACCGGGGAAAGCCAGAAAGATATCGATGAGTCGCACAATAACCAAATCAGTAAAACCACCCTGATAAGCACTTATGGTACCCAGCATGGTGCCAAACACGACAGAAATTCCGACCACCGTAAATGCAACAATACAAGACGTCAATGATCCTGCCAGTAATCGCCCAAGTACAGGGCGGCCCAAATCATCATAACCGAACCAGTTATGTAAATCCGGCCCATTAAGTATGACCGGCAAATGAATCTGGTTAATATCCAGAGGTAAAAATTTACCCACAATAGAAATCGCAATCCACAAAAATAAAACCCAGGCAGCCCAACCAAATTGTTTCATGACTTGCCCCCCTGGCGTATTCTTGGGTCAATCCAGCCATAAACAATATCAGTAAATACATTAACGATGACATACGTAAGACTGATTAATAATACACAACCCTGGACAACCGGATAATCACGTTTGGTAATAGCATCGATGGTTAATTTTCCGATACCTGGCCACGAAAATACTGTTTCAGTAATCACGGCTCCGCCTAGTAAAACACCTAACTGCAAACCAAGCAAAGTGATAACAGGTAACATGGCATTTGGTAGCGCATGAAAAATAACGACATGTAAATACGACAACCCTTTGGCTCTTGCGGTGCGAATATAATCTTCATTTAGTACTTCAAGTAATGTACTGCGTATCATTCTGGACAGAATGGCAGCTAATGCCGTGCCCAAAGTAATCGCTGGCAAAATCATGGATGCCGGGCCACTTTTGCCACTAACAGGCAACCAGCCCAATGAAATTGAGAAGACAAGAATCAATATGGGCCCGAGGAGGAAATTTGGAATTGATACACCCAATAGCGAGATACCCATGGCTGTCTTATCCCATGCCTTACCTCTATTCAAGGCAGCGATGATGCCCAATGGGAATGCAATCAGACAGGAAACCAATAAAGAAACCAGGGCAAGCTCGAATGTGGCAGGAAGACGTTCGAGTATCATCGAAGTAACCGCTACACGGCTATGCAATGATTGCCCCATGTCACCCTGAAGCAAATTACCAATATAGGACAATAATTGCTCGCCGACAGGCAAATTAAGGCCCAAGGCCTCGCGCAATGCCTCCCTGTCAGCTATTTGAGCATTTTCGCCTAACATAACATCAACAGGGTCACCGGGCACAAAATGGATCAATAAAAACACCAGGCAAACGACACCCAAGACTACAATTGCAGTACTTAACAGGCGTGTCAGCAATAATCTCAACATGGGCCTATTCTATATTAATATCAAGGGCTTGGTAAGGTTTTAAAAATGCAATTTAATTTATTGATCCAATGTAGGAGCGGCCTCCTGGCCGCGATTCAAATTAAATCGCGGCCAGGAGGCCGCTCCTACACAAGTTACTGGGTTTTTTTGATTACTTTATTCAAACCATCATAGTTGCCATCACTGGCCAACTCATATCCACTGATATTATTACGATACGCAACAAAATGCTCTTCATACCACAGTGGAACATAAGGAAGCTCTTTGAGTAATAAATCTTGCAACTGTCGATAATACTGGCTTCTGGAGGCGACGTCAGTTGATAACTCTGCCTGTTGAATCAATTCATCTACATTTGCATTCACAAAACGGCCCCGATTGGCACCTTGTGGTGGTCTCGATTGACTATGAAACACATAACGGAAGATATCCGGGTTTTTTATACCAACCCAACTCAACGAGTACATTTGAAAACGTCCATTTTTTATGTCGCCGTAAAAGGTACCCCAGTCATAACTTTTCAGCTTAACCTTGATACCGACTTCACTGAGTTGTTGCTGGATAATCGTCGCAATCCTGATTCTGAATGAGTCACTGGTCGTTTTATATTCCAGCACCAATGGATTCTCTTTATTGTATCCCAATGTTTGCAGTAACAATCGCGCCTTATCCGGGTTATATGTATATGACGGACTGCTTTTTAATCCAGCCCAATGTTCTGGTGGCAATAACGCATTTGCAAGACGGGTTTTTCCGCCTAGCAAGTAACGTACTAATGCCTGACGATCAATCGCATGGGCAACAGCTTTTCTTATGGTTAAATTTTTTGTTAAAGAATCTTCAAGATTAAAACCAAGGTAAGTAAAATTACTACCGGATAGATGATTGAGAGAGATATCATTTTTATTTCCCAGGTAATGTACCAACTCTCTGGGTAAATCATTCTGCAATAAATCGACTTCACCACGAATTAATTTTAATGCTCTGACTGTGGCATCATGAACATAAATAAATTCAAACTGTTGTTGATCCGATTTTCGTTTTAAAATCAGGCGACTTGAATCCGGCCAAGACATAAAACTGAATTTACCACTACCCAACGGCTTCTTATCTAATGCTGTTTTTTTTGCATTAATGTTCTCAGGAATAATACCAATAACCAGGTATCCAGGAAACAAAGGGTCCGGTTTTTTTAAAAAAAAATCAACCGTTTCTTCATCCACAATCACTATTTTATCTATAATCTGTAGTGAACTTCTGTGGGGTGAGGCCATTTTGGGATCAAGAATATAATCATAAGTTGACTTAACGTCGCCAGCAGACAGACGCGCGCCACTTTCAAAATGACCGCGATTATCACCTAACTTAAATCGATAATGATCCTTTGCCAGTTGTTCCCATTCAGCCACTGCCGGGATCACATTATAAGCTTGATCAAAATCAACCAGGCGTTGATAAAGCAATCTGTTTATACGTGAAGATGTTGCATCGGTCGCATATCGAGGGTCCAGACTGATGGGAGTGCTTGCCAGCGCAAAGCGAATAGAAGTACTGACTGGATCACTGCAGGCTGTTAGAAACAGAAATACCAATCCAACTAAACAATAACTACCTCTGAATAACATTACTGATTCCAGTCTTTATAAGGGTGTTTTATCAGGCAAACATTATAATAACGCGTATCGTCAGTCACTTCATCTCCAACCCAGGCAGGTAATTCAATGCTTTCGTTTTTATTATTCAGCTCAACCTCGGCAACAATCAAACCCTGATTATCTCCCTCAAATACATCGATCTCCCATAATTTATTTTTATATGTCACATGAAAACGTTGTTTTTCGATCAGGGGTTTAATGCATAATTGGTCAAGCATTTCGCGAGCATCTGACAAGGGGATCTCATATTCATATTCCATGCGCTGCATATCCAACGTGGCACTTTTTATATTGATATTGGCCTGTTCACCTTCGATCCGAATACGGACAGAACCGGGGCCGGATTCACTAAGATAACCCTGACAAAATTGTACCGCTGGTTCTGCCTCTAGTCGCCACGAACCATCTTTAAGCAAAAACTTGCGTTCAATCTCAATCGCCATACTGCGAAAATTCCATACGTCATTTTTATTATGTTTTATCTTACCTTAAACAATGAAGTATATCAGTATCTGGCATGAGGGATTTTGCTGCATGGGAAATGCGGGATAATTAAAATTCTTATAACCGGTATGTTTAAATTAGACAAACACTGTGAGACGTCACTCCTGCGCATCCGTGCGCCCGCGACATAAGGCCATCCGTGGCCAAACAGTAAGGCTGATTACTTTGCGATAACGATATTCTGACCATTCAAGTCAGCATTCACTGGACTTGAACTATAGTTGAGAACATTGGTGTTGTTATCCCGAGAATCATAACCACCCAGTGTAATCGTTCCACTAAACCCGGCGGGTACATCGCAGTCAATCTGACCACTCAGGTCTCCATTGGTGTAGTTATAGCTACAAGTCACACCAGCAGAAGGCGAAGCCGTTAATGTCAGGCCAGACAAGCTGGTTGTCTTCGCTGCAGGTGGGCCTGAAGATATGGTCACATAACCATCGACATCATATGTTCCAGCTCCACCACAAGTTCCGGTTGCAGCCAACGTCACATTATTGCCTAACGAATCTGCCGTCAGACCCGTAAATGGTAATGGATTAGTAGTACACACATCATAACCCGACGCCGGATTAACGGTAATACTACCCGACCACGATGTACCTGATACATAAACAATGTTACATGCATAGTTTCCACTGGTCATGGTACACAATCCACCATTGGTTACCTGAACACTGTTTACGGTACCCACTGTATAAGTACCTGATACGGTCAAAGTCGATGATGAAACGCCACCAGGACAGCTATTGGTCAAACAATGAAAATCATCCGGATTACTAGCAAATTGCATTGGAGTCGACGTCATTGGCGTCCCACAATCCGCATCAGTTGGATTGCCGGTTATTGTGGCAATCAAGAAATGGTGACCTGTAATCGTTGTATTAGCTGGCATACCGACAGGGAAATAGATAGGATCACCATTTCCATCCACAACAATATTATTACTGGCATCCGTTCGGGTTTCATAACCCCGGTAAGTGCGAATGGTACTCAATACTGTATTCGAAGCCGCAGGGTCACCCAGACATACGCGCGCATTGGAGTTAGGATTATCTGTTCTCACAATACCAATATTGCCATACCAGCTGTCACCAACATAACAGGTATAGTCATAATAACTGTAGGCACCTGATATTTTGTCGATCGGTGAATTGATCGACCGCGTGCACACACCCGCATCCGATATAACCGGATAAGTTGCGTATGCCGTTGTGGATGCAGATGCATTCGTACCCTCAACATAAACGCTGCCACTGACTGTCGCGACGGTATAACCATTTAAAACCGTCAGCAATACATTACCTGACGTTGCATCGATGATTTCAGTAGTACCATCACCAGGTTGGTAGGTTGTCGTTCCATCACCATTTGAAGTACCAGGCACACTACCGGGTGTATAGGTATTATCACCACCCAATACGGCACCACCACTTGGCGTGGTTAATATATTCGGATTCGTACCGGTAGAGGCTACAAATGCACTGTCTGCCGGGTCATTCCAGGTAATAATGCTA
>Ga0316206_1000242_pt1 | contig 94599 bp, 78 predicted proteins | sample 6monthpyrite_MG_FD_204942 | JGI IMG/M metagenome (GOLD analysis project Ga0316206, IMG submission 204942) | Microbial mat bacterial communities from mineral coupon in-situ incubated in ocean water Damariscotta River, Maine, United States -... | ecosystem: Environmental > Aquatic > Marine >...
TCTTGAGATAGATACAGAAAGTTATAGAAAGAAACATCACAAAAATATAAGATAGAGAAAATTTTTTGATTTCCAACCGGCCAAGTTAGTTGTCGCCAAAGCGGCCATGTTAATTGTCGCCTAATAGGCATTAAATATGACCACGGCAAAACCAACGGACGAATTTGAAGGCTTAGTAGGCTTGAATTATGGTTTCACGCTGGGAGAAACGGAAGGTACGGTTGTCTTATCTGGGCCAATATCCGATCGTTTTCGCTATAGAATAGCAGGAAGATACCATGAGATGGATGGTTATATTAGAAATTTAACCCTAAACAGAGACGAGCCCCAGCAAGAAGATTATACCTTAAGAACAACGTTCGAATATGACGTTAGTGATACCATGATGGCAACATTAAAATTAGAGTCTAGTTCTTTTGATGTTAAAGGCCGTAATATTGAAATTAATGGTGAAAAACCCGCAGTTGCTGGGCCTTTTGCAGGTTTAAGATATTCGGAAATATTAGCAAATGTCTTTGGTCAAGACCCATCTGTGTTAAACAATACACTGGATGGCAATAGAAGTGCCAATGGTGATTTCAGTAACAATGATCAATTTGAGGCTGTTCTGACCTTGGATTGGCAATTAGAAAATCACACCTTAACTTCAATTACAGGGGTTTCAAACTTTGAATTCAATGATAATTGTGACTGTGATTTCACTGGTGCAAATGTTTTTACTCTTCCATTAGCTGAAAAATACGATCAAATTTCTCAAGAAGTACGATTGACATCAACCGAGGGTGAAACATTTAATTATATTGTCGGCGGTTTTTACCAAACCAGTGATCACGAATACCGTGATGCTTTGGTGGTTGACTCTAACTCTATTTTGGTTCCATTATTAAATGGTGCTAGCCCAGGACTAGGCAGTTTGTTTGCCAATACCGCGGCGCCACGTGTGGCCTTAGTCGATTCTGATATTTTTTCGGCTTTTGGACAACTGGAATGGCAATTCAACGAGTCAATGACCTTGCAAGTTGGTGGTCGTTTAACCTATGAAAACAAAGAAGGCAGTAGAAACTTAACCATTACTGCAGCAGATGGTAGTCCGTTACCAGCAGCTCAAGCTATTGTTGCAGATTTGTATGGAGCTGTGTTTGATGTCGCTGCTTCCAATGCTTTAAATATCGCCTTCCCCGTAGCCGATTTACTTGGTACTCATCCCGTAACAGGCAGTCGTTCAGAAACTGTATTTACTCCAGACATTAAATTGTTTTGGGATGTTTCTGGTGACACTATGCTTTATACCAGTATTGTTAAGGGCAGTAAATCAGGTGGTTTTGATTTTAGAGCCAATAATCGAGGGGCATCAGCGACGATGGCCGATGCTTTTGAGTTTGAAAATGAAACAGCAATTAGTTATGAATTTGGTGGAAAAATGACTTTGGCTGGTGGTGCTGCTCAGGTTAACTTTGCTGCATACTTAACGAAGTTCGAAGACTTGCAAGTCTCAATTTTTGATGGAACTTTGGGTTTCAATGTAGGAAATGCAGCAAAAGCTGATGTTAAAGGTTTTGAGATTGATGGACGTTGGCAAGCGACAGAAAGCTTAACTTTAGCGGGTTCTTTTGCGGTCACTGATTTTGAGTTTAAAGATTATACCAACGGCCGTTGTAATTTTGGACAAGCGCCAAATGGCCCACAAGCTGCTGACGGATTTTGTGATTATTCAGGCCAAACCAATCAGCTGGTTTCAGACTGGCAGGGGACCTTCAGCGCAACTAATGTTCATGAATTGTCTGGTGGACTTGAGTTCACAACAGCTTTGAACATCTTCTTTACTGATGACTATAACGCATCGGCCAGTTTAGACCCTGCTCTTATCCAAGAGGCTTATGCGAATGTTAATTTAAGAATTGGGTTATCCAACCCTGTTAACGGTTGGGATGTTGCCCTTTTGGGTCAAAACTTAACCGATGAGCAGATTGTTCTCTTTGGTGGCGATGCACCTCTCTCTGGTTCTACATTTGGAGCGATTGCAAAGTATAATTTTATGGCCAGAGGCCGTACTTTTGCGATTCAATTCAGTAAGAAATTTTGATAAATCCTTTTCCAGAGGAATAACTAAAAAAGCCTGCAATTTGCAGGCTTTTTTACAGTAGATTTTCTTTTCTCAGTCAGCTCATAGCCTAAGGCGGGCTAATGCAATCGGCCTACTATTTGAATAATTGGCGGACAATCCAAGCAGGGCCTATGAGTAAAAATTGCAAATCTTTAAAAAAAGAAGGTTTCTTGCCTTCAATTTTATGCCCTATAAATTGAAAAATCCAAGCGACAATAAACAAGGCTACAGAAAGTGTTAACAAAGGCAGTCCTTGTTTTTCCAAAAAAGCATTCAAAAGCAAGCACAAAATACTAAAGACAATCATTTGAATGGCAATTTTTATGTCTTTGCTTAAATAATACAAGCTAATGAGGACGGTGATGACTATTGCGAGATTTTCTACTGCTGGAATTTTAACCACCCAAAGCATGGCAGTAATGGTCCAAAAAATAATAGGGACACAAAAATAGTGAATGATTTTATTGCTTCTGTTTTGGTGACTCTGGGCATATTCGTCCAATAATTGAGCCATGGATTGTGAATTATTCATTGAATTTCTCTCCAGTGATGAGTTGATAGGCGTGTTTGTATTTGTTGGCGGTGGCTTGAATTATGTCTTTCGGAATACGAGGGCCTGGTGCAGTCTTATCCCATTGCAATGTTTCCAGATAGTCTCGGATAAATTGCTTGTCATAGCTATCAGGACTGCTGTTTATTTGGTAGGTTTCTTTGTTCCAAAAGCGTGAAGAATCAGGAGTCAAAATTTCATCCATTAGGACCAAAGAATCATTTTCATCAAGGCCAAATTCAAATTTTGTGTCAGCAATAATAATGCCGTTTTTACTGGCAAGGTCTGCGGCCATGTTGTAAAGATTTAAAGAAACGGTTTTAATTTGTTGCGCCAAATCCTTACCAACTAAGTTTGACATTTTTTCAAAAGAGATGTTTTCATCATGATCGCCAACCGCTGCTTTTGATGAGGGTGTAAAAATAGGCTCGGGTAATTTTTCAGCTTGTTGCAGATTTTCGGGAAGCTTTATCCCGCAAATTTCTCCTGTTTTTTGGTAATCCTTCCAACCCGAGCCGATAATATAGCCCCTGACTATTGCTTCAACGGGCAGAGCTTTTAGTTTTTTTACCACGACTGCTCGCAAGCATAAATCACGGTCGGCATCACTTATGACTTCTTGCACTGGTGTTGCGGTAAGGTGGTTGGCGATAATGTTACGTGAATTTTTGAACCAAAAATTTGAAAGTTGAGTGAGCAACTGGCCTTTGTGAGGAATGATGTCAGGCAAAACAACATCAAAGGCACTAAGACGGTCACTGGCAACCATAAGTAAGCGGTTCTCATCTATTTGATAAACATCTCTTACTTTTCCTTTGTGAATTAGCGGTAAATTAATCATGCTTGCGGTAAAATGCCTTGATTTTATAAGATTGAAACTCAAATTTTAACATTTTAGGATGTAGATTTATATGATAGGAGTCTTTATTGGTGCCATTATCGGTTTTAAAACGGGTAATTTAATCGGGGTAATCATAGGCGCATTTATAGGAAACGCTATTGAAAACTGGGTTTCTGAAAATATTTTTGGCAAACCAAGCAAGCAAGCGCAAATACAACAGGCTTATTTCCAAGCCTTGTTTACAGCTATGGGCAAGTTGGCAAAAGCTGATGGTATCGTCAGCAAAGATGAAATTAGAAAATGCGAAATGATCATGCGCCGGATGAACTTGGATAGCAATCAAAGAGATTTGGCTATTCGCTATTTTAACCAAGGCAAGCAAGATCATTTTGATATCACACCGTCTATACAACAATTTCAGTTGGTTGCGGGTCGTTCCTATTCGCTTAAGCAAATGTTTTTGGAAATGTTGCTCGAAGTTGCCGTTGCTGAAAATAAAATTCTGTTAGCAGAATGGAAAATTCTCAATGAGTTGTGTGTGCGACTCAACTTCCCGCAGCAAATCTTTATTACCATGGTTAGAATGCGAGGTTTTGATGTGGGTCAGCAAGGCAGGAATAGAGGGTCTAATCAGTACAATCAACAATGGAAACCGCCGCGACAACAAAAAACAAACTCCTACCAAGTCTTGGGTGTTATGGAAAGTGATTCAAAAGTGGTTATACGTCGGGCTTATAAAAAACTTATGAGCTCTCATCACCCAGATAAGCTAATAGCCAAAGGATTGCCTCCAGAAATGATACAAGTTGCCAAAGAAAAAACGCAAAATATCCAAGCAGCTTGGGAAGATATCAAAAACCAACGTGGGTTTTAGTCGCTTACTTCTCTAGTCATGGCTTGACATTTAGTATATATTAGTAAATACTAATACCCAAATTCCAATACAGAAAACACAAGGGTAGCATAAGCTCTTAATGCAGCTAAGAAATCACAAAAAGCTTCACACCAATGAGGTGATTTTAGTTTTTCCTTATGCACATCAATTGCTAGCACTCTCAAATGCGTTTCTATATCTGGATTTGGGTATTAAACACTTAAATTAATGAGAATAAAAAATGTCTAAATTTATCATATCACCATCCATTCTATCGGCCGATTTTGCTCGTTTGGGTGAAGACACTCAAGCGGTTATTGATGCTGGTGCAGATTGGGTCCACTTTGATGTCATGGATAACCACTACGTGCCTAATTTAACCATAGGCCCTATGGTTTGTGATGCTCTACGAAATTATGGTATTACGGCTCCTATAGACGTGCATTTGATGGTCAAACCAGTGGACAGGATAATTCCAGATTTTGCAAAAGCAGGCGCGAGTATGATTACTTTTCATCCGGAAGCCTCTGAGCACATAGATCGGAGTCTAGGCCTTATCATAGAGTCAGGTTGCCAAGCAGGGCTAGTTTTAAATCCTGCAACTCCTGTAGCCATACTTGAACACGTCATGGATAAATTAGATATGATTTTATTGATGTCTGTAAATCCAGGATTTGGTGGTCAAAGTTTTATCCCAGAAACATTGGTTAAAACCAGATTGGTGCGCGAGCTTATTGAAAAAAGTGGACGAGATATCCGTTTAGAAATCGATGGTGGTGTCAAGATTAACAACATTCGCGAAATCATGCAAGCTGGAGCAGATACCTTTGTTGCAGGCTCTGCAATTTTTAATACAGAAGATTATAAAGCAACCATCGATGCGATGCGTGCAGAATTAGCAAAGGGTTAGATTCAAAATAAAAATAGCAACTAAAAAGCTTTGAAGAGTTGTTAGAATTGTAAGCTTCGATAATTCATGTTCAATTCAGGACTCTGTGATAGAATGTCGTCCTATGTTTATGAATACGTGCAAAATAGTTATATTCGCGGGACTTTTGAGTTTGACTGCCCCACTATTTGCCACAGATAAAGTCAAAATTAGCCTTAAAGAGGCTTCTGAATTTATCCGTAAAACAACAAAAGGCAGCATTCTAACAACCAGTACAAGCACTATTAATGGTGTGAAAACTCATAGGTTTAAAGTCTTAACTCCATCGGGTCGTGTGCAAATATTTCAAGTTCCAATTTACCGAAACAAAAACCATACATCACTGGATTATATACGCAATGGTAAGCGCTATTCCAATGACCACCGTCTTCAAGGTTCTGCTTCCCATTCCAGAACTCACTCGGCTTCGCAGCAACATCACTCAAATCACAATAACAGAAACCAAACAACAACGCCAAAAACTTCAACGAGGACAACAAAACAGAGATGAAAATTTTATTGATTGAAGATGACGATAACTTAAGAGACATCTTGGAAAAAAGACTCAAAGAAGAGGGCTTTGTGGTCGAAATAGCCGACAATGGTGAAGAAGGTCTTTATTTAGCCAAAGAGTTCGAATACGATTTGGCTATAATAGATTTGGGGTTGCCAAAAGTATCGGGTATGGAAGTCATTCAAACCATTCGAGGTGATGATATTTCTTATCCAGTTTTAGTCTTGACTGCTCGTGGTTCATGGCAAGACAAGGTCATGGGTTTGGATGCTGGAGCCGATGATTATTTGGTTAAACCCTTTCACTTTCCTGAATTGCTCGCTCGAGTGAATGCCTTGGTCAGAAGGTCAGCAGGTTTTTCTTCACCAGAATTGGTTTGCGGTTATGTAACATTAAACACCTCAACAGGTGAAGTGAAGTCATCAGGCAAGCTGGTAGATCTAACTTCTTATGAATACAAGGTGTTGGAGTATTTGATGCTGCATCAAGGGGTTGTGGTCTCAAAAAGCACCTTAACCGAGCATATTTATCATCAAGATTACGATCGTGACAGTAACGTAATCGAAGTTTTTGTGGGTCGATTGAGAAGGAAAATTCAGTCAGAGGAATCCGATCACAAGGTGATAGAAACCTTAAGAGGCAGAGGTTATAGAATGCGTCCAGAAGCGGACAATGCGTAAAAGCAGTCCATTGCTATTAACCCGAACATGTTTGCCTCTTTTTCTCTCAAGCGTTTTTCACTAACCAATCGCCTGCTGACAACAGCGACTCTCGCCTTGATTGTTGCTTTAAGTCTGATCGGTGTGGTGATGGATCAAGCGTTTAAAGAAAAAACCATGCACTTGGTTAAAGAACGGCTTGAAGGTTATGTCTCCGCATTGATATCGGTGATTGATATCGATGAAAAGGGGGAGCTCAACGTACATGAAAATTTACCCATTCCAAAACTAGAGCAGCCTGTTTCAGGAATATATGCTCAAATCAACAGTAAAAATTTTAATTGGTCGTCGATTTCAATGATAGGCGTGGAACTGCCACCTCCAGAAAAACTGCTAATAGGCGAGACGACGTTTGATGCACCATTGAAATTTCAGGGCAAAGATTTTTTCCGTATGACACGAGGATTGGTCTATGACACTGAGTTCGGTGACATCAAATTTACCTTAAGTGTTTCTGAAGATGCCAAAAATTACTTTAGAGAGTTGCATGAATTTGAAGACCACTTGTGGATGTGGTTGTTGTTGACCAGTATAATTTTGCTGGGTATTCAGGGTTTGATAATGAATTGGTCGCTTCGACCGTTGAAGCGATTAACAGAAAATTTAGTCGAGTTGGAAAAAGGTAAGATTGATTCTGTTAGCGATGACTATCCACCTGAGCTCGCAGGCTTGACCACAAGTCTTAACCGCCTGTTAGAAAACGAAAGAGACAATCTTAACCGCCAAAGAAAAACCCTAGGTGATTTAGCACACAGTCTAAAAACGCCACTAGCTATCATTCATTCTGGAATTGAAAATTCGGCTGAAACCAATAAAAAACTTATTCATGAACAAGTCGCTAATATGAATGAAATTGTCGAATACCAATTAAAAAGAGCTGCCGTAGCAGGGCACAGAACCTTTACAGTCGGGGTTCCAGTAATTGATAAGCTGCAGCAAATCATACGGACTTTAGATAAAGTGACGCAAAATAAAAAAGTACAAACACATTTACAAGTAGCGCCAGGTGCAGAGTTTTATGGAGAACACGGTGATTTGATGGAGTTGTTGGGCAATTTGTTGGAAAATGCCTACAAATGGTGCGATCAAAATGTTTCGGTAACGATAAAAACATTGACCCTGTTGAATAGAAAACGCACTGGATTGATTATTGAAATAGCTGATGACGGTCCCGGAATTAATGTTAAAAAACGCAATCAGTTGCTAGAACGAGGAGTCAGAGACGACGAAAAAGTCAAAGGACATGGCATAGGTTTGTCAATTGTAAATGACATAGTGGAATCGTATCATGGCAAAATTGAAATAAAACAACATGCCTTGCTTAAAGGGGCTCACTTTATAATAACTCTGCCACCATGACAAATAGAAAAGCAACACATCAACAAAACAGCGTATTGAATGGCGTTAAAGAAACTATGCCAGAATTGCAAAAGTCTGTAAAACTAACTCAGCAAGCCGCATTAATAGGTTTTGATTGGCCAACAATTGACCCTGTTTTTGCTAAGATGCAAGAAGAGTTGCAAGAATTAAAAGAAGCCATTGCTACAGGAGACAGGGAAAAAATAAAGGATGAACTGGGAGATGTTCTATTCGTTTGTACAAACCTTGCTCGGCATTTACAACAAGACCCGCAACAGGCACTTAAGCATGCCAATCAAAAGTTCGAAAGAAGATTTAGGGCTGTGGAGTCTGCAGCAAAACAACAGAAGCCCCAATTAAGCCAATATGAATTGGATTTTTTGGATAATTTGTGGGATAAAGTTAAAATATTAGAATAATTGAATATAATGAATTATTTCCATTGAAATTCGGTCTAATGAACCACACTATTGATAATCTTCGCTAGATTTCATCAGAAGACGATAAGATTTAGCTAATACAAAATTTAAAATTTATGGAGTCACCTATAAAATGAGCGAAAATATAACATACGCAACAGACGACAGCTTCGATAACGACATCAATGCGGATATTCCTGTATTGGTTGATTATTGGGCAGAATGGTGTGGCCCTTGCCGCATGATTGCCCCTATTATTGATGATATTTCTCAAGAAATGAAAGACCAAGTTAAAGTAGTGAAAGTTGATACAGAAGCTTGTAGAAACACAGCCATCAAAATGGGTATCCGCGGAATCCCAACTTTAATGGTCTTTAAAGGCGGTGAAGTTGTTGACCAACATGTTGGCGCTTTATCCAAAGGTCAATTGGTCGAAATGTTAAATAAGCACACAGCATAACTAAGCTGAGGCAAGCTCACGGCTATTTAACGATAATTAGGTGAAAAACTGTCCAATTTCAACTTTTTCGCAGTAAATTTCTATTCTCGGACAAGCTCCTAGTGAATAATCAAGGCTCTTAATCATACTGAGTGCCTTGATGAGTGTCTGTCCGAGATATCTGTCCGAGATAAGAGCCGTAGTGAAATAAGGTTGATTTGAGGCACAAAGCAGTAAATCCACTTTTGCCACAATAGGTTACTTGTTGCTTGATCAAACACTAAATACAAGCTTTAAAGAACATATTTCATCCTTTTTTAAATCAATCAAAAAATTTAGTTGCTAGCTAGCTTGTCTCATGATAACTTACAAGCATCTTAATTTAAAGGCGTTTTTTCTCGCCTTTATTCCAAATAAAAAATAAATTTAAAAACGAAACAATTCTGTTTTGTTTTGCATTTGCGAATAACTATCACAAAAAATCTAATCATTTCTTAATACAATCAATATGAATCTATCAGAACTTAAACAATATACAACCAAACAACTTACCGATTTAGCGACCGAATCAGGGCTTGAACTACGAGCGAGAATTCGCAAACAAGACCTCATCTTCCATATATTAAAAACTCAGGCCAAAAAAGGTGTGGATATTTATGGTGGCGGTGTATTAGAAGTTCTCCCTGATGGTTTTGGCTTTTTGCGCTCTCCGGACAGTAGTTATTTGGCAGGTCCAGACGATATCTACGTTTCTCCCAGTCAGATTCGCCGTTTTGGCTTAAGAACAGGTGACACCATAGAGGGCAAAATTAGACCTCCTAAAGATTCTGAGCGTTATTTCGCCATGCTCAAGATTAAAACAATCAATTATGAGCCACCAGAAAATACCCGAGGAAAAATATTATTTGAAAACTTAACACCTTTGTTTGCTCAAGATCAGTTGAGGATGGAACGGGGCAATGGTTCAAAAGAAGATTTAACAGCAAGAATTATAGACTTAATATCGCCTATTGGTAAAGGTCAACGCGGACTGATTGTTTCACCACCCAAAGCAGGTAAAACATTGATGATGCAAAATATTGCGACCAATGTGGCTCTAAACAACCCTGAAGCAAAGTTATTTGTATTGCTTATCGATGAAAGACCAGAAGAAGTCACCGAAATGCAGCGCATGGTTCGTGGTGAAGTTATTGCTTCTACATTTGATGAACCAGCTTCACGTCATGTGCAAGTGGCAGAGATGGTGATTGAGCGTGCTAAAAGACTGGTAGAACACAAACAAGATGTGGTCATCCTATTGGATTCGATTACCAGACTGGCTCGCGCTTATAACACGGTTGCTCCATCTTCAGGTAAAGTCCTAACAGGCGGTGTCGATGCCAATGCCTTGCAACGTCCTAAACGATTTTTTGGAGCGGCAAGAAACATTGAAGAAGGCGGAAGTTTAACCATCATCGCTACAGCCTTGGTCGAAACTGGCTCAAAAATGGACGAGGTCATCTTTGAAGAATTTAAAGGCACAGGTAATATGGAAATACATCTGGACCGTCGAGTTGCAGAAAAACGAGTATGGCCGGCTATCAATATTAATCGTTCTGGAACACGACGTGAAGAATTAATGGTTAACCAAGAGTTTTTAAGCAAAGCGTGGATTTTACGAAAAATATTGCATCCAATGGATGATATACAAGCCATTGAATTTCTGTTAGAAAAACTGAAAGACACTAAAACTAACGAAGAATTTTTTAACTCAATGCGACGTTAATTTAGTGTTTTGTGGGAGACTCTGTAAGCATCGACAATAAAAAAGCAGATATTCTTTCAGGATTGGCAGTATGGCTGATGAGACAATGTTCAAACCCTTGTTTTTTTGCAGCTCGTGCTATCCGTTCTGAAGCACAAATTAACGTATTATTTTGAACATGTTTCAGGGATGTTGGGCTCAACAATTTTTGCAAATTTTCTAGTGTTGTGACACTGGTAGCAAGAATATATAAGTTTTTAGTCTTTTCTATTTCGCCGTGATCTTGAGTCTTAGGCAGTTGTCTGTAATAAACATTAATTTGCTGTAAGGCAATGCCGTTTAGATGCGCATAGTGCTGAATTTGATTTCTTCCATGTTTTGCTGTTACTAAGGAAATACAGGATGGAGAATTTAAACTTTGCAGTAGTTCAATGACCCCTTCTGAATTCTGTTGCTCTGGAGTTAAGACCTTTATTCCCTCTCTTTTTTTTAAGCACTCACTGGTCTTACTACCGAGAGCAATTACAGTTGCCTGATTTGGAATTTGCCACTGAGGAAACAAATTAAAAGCACAGCGAACCGCATGCTGACTGGTAAAAATAAGGGTGTCGTTACTAGCTATGGCACAAAGCTGTTTGATGGCGGTATCTTTGTTCTTTTGATTGCAACTTATTTCAATGCAAGGGAAGTTAATCACCTTAAAACCATGTTTCTCAAAAGTTTTTTGTGTTAATTGCTCCTTTTCTGAGGGGCGCGTATTTAACAGCGTAATTTTTTTAGTCATCAGCCATGTCTAAAATTTTCTGAGCACCTTGGTTCAAAAGTGCTTGAGCCATTTGTACACCAACATCGTGAGCATTATTGCCTTCAATATTTTGACGGATAATCTGAGAACCATCGGCTTGAGCGACCAAAGCGTGCAAACTGATAATATCTTTATTAAGAGTTGCCATAGCTCCAATTGCAGAAGAACAACTGCCATTTAGAACTTTATTCATGCTTCGTTCTGCGTTAACACACAAGCGGGTTTCAGCGTCTTCAAGCTGGGACAATAACTCAATTAAGTCTGTTCGTTTGGATAAACACTCTAAGCCAACAGCTCCTTGTCCGACCGCGGGTAACCACGCATTAGCTTTAAGCTTGCATTTAATTCTATCATCCATTTCCATGCGTTCCAATCCTGCTGTGGCTAGGATAATGGCATCGTACTGGCCATCATCCAGTTTTTTTAGACGCGTTTGTACATTGCCTCGCAAGGGAATCACTCTTAGGTCATTGCGAAGTGCAAGCAATTGAGACTGGCGACGCAAACTTGAGGTTCCAACTACCGAACCAACGGGCAATTGTTCGAGAGATTCATAAGCATTGGAAACAAAAGCATCACTGGCATCATGACGTTTAAAAATACTGCAAAGAGTGAACTCATTTGGCATATCAGCGGGTACATCCTTCATCGAATGAACGGCAATGTCAGCGGTGCCAGCAAGCATGGCTTGCTCCAATTCTTTTAAAAACAACCCTTTGCCACCAATTTTATTTAAGGTTACATCTAAAATTCGATCACCCTTGGTCGTCATTGGTAATAATTTTGTTTTTATCGAAGGAAAAGCCTGTTCAATTAAATCGGCTGTAAAATTGGCTTGCCACATTGCTAAAGGTGAGTTTCTGGTGGCGATGGTGATGGTTTTTATTGATGTCATTTTAATAAGTCTTTAATGATTGATAGGTTTCTTCGGCTAATTTGCGGTTGGTAATTGGTGCTTTTTAATTTTACAAAGGCCTGGTTTTTATCTCGGTGAATTCCAAAGAGTTCTGAGTGATTGATAAGAGCATTTCGATTGATTCTGATCAGTTGATGTGGAAATCGTTGTTCCAGTACCACCAAAGAATCATCAATGAAGACCTCACCTAATTTGCAATGCATCTTAGTGCACTTGTCTTCAGAAATAAAGCAATAAGCATCATTCAAGTCCAAGGAAATTAAATCCGTACCTCGTTGAAATCGAATGCTTGGCTTTTGTTCTTGTACAGAAACTTTACGGATAGTTTGTGAAAGGCGTTCTTTGTTTACGGGTTTCAACAAATAATCACTGGCGGATAATTCAAAAGCTTTAATAGCAAAATTATCATAAGCGGTACAGAACACAATTTTTGATTCTGGTGAGACATGTTTAATTTGACTAGCAGCTTCAATACCCGTTAAAACAGGCATTTCAATGTCTAAAAAAATGATGTGAGGATGATAGCGTTTTGCAGCATCAACAGCCTGTTGACCATTCTCAACAGAGATAATATCGTTTAAGTTTAAATTTTCTAATAATCTTTGTAAGCGTAGAATAGCAAGAGGTTCATCATCAGCAATCACAATTTTCATAGAGGGATACCCATTTTTACCGAGTACTGGCTGTTGTCCTGTACTATTTGAAAGATAGCCTTGGAGCCATAAAGCAATAATAACCTTTCTTGGATGTTTTTTAAAGCCATTCCGTTTGAATGTGCTTTAGTGGATTCTTTGTAGGGGTTATTAACCTGTATCATCAGGTGTTTATCATCTGCGGTTATGCATACGTCTATTTTGCCTCCTTTTTCTAAGGGTTGGATACCATGGATGATGGCGTTTTCTACCAAAGGTTGCAGGCATAATATGGGGATTTTATGGGGCAGTAGTGTCTCGCAACATTCAATCTGAAAACTCAAGCGTTTGTCTAGTCTTAGCTTTTCAATAGCGAGGTATTTTCTGATCCAATAGAGCTCTTCTTTAAGGCTGATAAGTGAATCTTTTTGAGTGAATGTTTTTCGCATAAGTTCAGAAAAATCAACAATGGCGGTTTCCGCTCGTTCGACATCGATCCCGATGAGGGAAGTGATGGAGTTGAGGCTATTGAATAAAAAATGTGGCTTGATTCGTGCTTGTAAGGCTAATAAGCGCGCATCGGCCAGTTGTTGAATGTGAATATTCCATTGATCTTGGATATAAAAATAACGCAGCAAGGCCAAGCAAATAACCAACGAAGAGACAGAAAGTTTAATATTCAAATGATTGACGGCTTGTTGGGTTTTAAATAAGTAGAAAGTCAATTGCATGTCCAATATGCCAATGAGTTGTGACAAAAGAGTTGTGACAATCACTACCAGAAAAACAAGCAAAGCAACACCTTCAATGACTCTAAATCGGTTAAAAACCGGACGCATTTTGCAGAGTAAAATCAACAAGGTGAAGGCAATTAATTGTGCCAATAAAGTAAGAATAGAAAGTTTTCTTAGGTATTCAAAATCAAAGGATAAAAAACTGAGAGAGTAGATAAAAACCAATATCTGCACCATGATTATGGAAACAAAGATGCGCATACTGTCGCAAAAATTAGTGAGCCATTGGTTTTTTTTTGAAAGTGGTTTATGCATTTTAACTTTAAAATCAAACTTCATCAATTTACACCAAATTAACAGGGAACACAACGAGTAAGTGTGGCCGATAGAAATGATAAGCAAAAACAGAGAAAAACACGGGTCTTTTTAGCAAATATCCGTGGTTATGTATTGAAAAAAAATACAAACAAGCTAAAATCATAATCATGAAAGTAAGAGGTAACATTAGCAAGGTTTATTTTCTGACTCTACTGTTTGTATTTTCTACAAATGCTAGTGCTGGAAATCTTCCGTGTGTTAATAATTCTCACTTGCATCAGGACAAATCAATCGACTCAACTCCCACCCCACAAAATGATTTGATTGATGCGGATAAATCAACTTTATCAAAAAGTAAAATCAAAAGCAATACAAAGCATTTAGGTGTTTTTAAACTGCTTATTCCCAATACGCTTAGGTAAGTTAACCTCCTTCTGAAATCAAATGTATTCTCAAGCGCATTTCACTATCGGAATTTGGGTGTTTGCAGACAGCGTGAACTCTATTAAATATTATTCTTGTGGACACTTATGCAAATAAAATTAATTCTTATGCTATTTTTGGCAACTGCAGCAGTAGCAAAAACAGTGACATTATCAACAAGCCAAGAGGGCTTTTATAAGGTTCCAATTCAAACACTAAAACAAACAAACCCTCGGTTAAAAACAAACAAGTTGTTATTAGAAAGCTCAGCTGGAACAGTTCCTTTTTTCATACAGGGGCAAGACCTTGTTTTTTTTGCAGAAATGCTTCATGGTAAAACAAGCTACCAACACCCTTTGGATGATTTCAACGGATTCAGCTTAAAGAGTCATAAAAAAAGAATACCATTAAAAAAATGGATAGAAAAAGACAAAACAGCAAAAAAACTACCCCAATGTGAAAAAATTTATACTGTCGATCATCTGGAATCCAATGAATTGCTTATACGTGTCAACACTCAGCAATACAAACAAACTCCAGAACTCTGGTACTGGAAAAAGATATCTCAAATAAACAAAAAAGGCTTTACTGTTCCTTTGGATTTTTCAAAAACAGATAAAACAGACACAGTGGCTGTACAAATAGCTTTGCGAGGAATAAACCAAGATCGATCTATAAAAACAATGCCAAGCCATGTGGTGGATGTGTTGTTTAATGGAGAAAAAATAGATACGCTTCAGTGGGATGGCAAAGTGCAATACCAAAGCTCATTTCTTGCAATTCCAAAATCCTTAATAAAAGAATCCAATCAATTAACCTTGTTCGTTCCTAAGAGAAAGGAAGGCAAAAAAAAGATTTTAGATGTGGTAATGTTGGATTATATTAATTTTAAGTTTGTTATAGATGCAACTAAAATTAGTGACAGTTACGACTTGTATAGTGAAAATAATTGTCGCGTTAAACTTGCCAAAGATGAATTTTCTTTCTCAAAAAAAGCAAAAAAATACAGTTTCAAAAATGCAGTTTTATCACCGAATGAAGCTGTGCATATTGGTAAAGTTTCGGCGTTAAAAGATGTTCTACTAAAAGAGTTAGAGCCCTTTGATTTTGATGTGTCAACGCTGGACTACGTGATGATTTCTCATCCACTGTTTATCGATTCTCTCAAACCATTGGCAGAATTTTATAAAAACAAAGGGCAAAATGTTGCTATAGTCGATGTCAATACTGTGTATCAGCACTATTCTCACGGAGTTAGAGAATTAGCTGCGATAAAAGAATTTATTAAAACAACATTTCATGCGGGCAAGAGTCGGTTAAAACACGTATTATTGGTTGGAGACTCAAGTTGGGATTGGCGCAGCAAGGAAAAATACCTAGACAAATATGCCAGTTGGGCCAACAGACGCCAGCCCTTGCATCAAAATTTTATTGGCCAGATGCAATACACTTATGAAGAAGATATTGCAAACAGAGATTTTATGCCAACGGGTCAATTTCATTCATTTCAAGGACATTCCGCCAGTGATAATTGGTTTGCCTCGATTGTTGCGGAAAAAAACAGAAAAGGAGAAGACTATTTGCCTGATGTTGCTATAGGCCGCTTCACATGTGCCACAGTAGAAGAAGCCAAGGCAATGGTTGAAAAAAGCATCAATTATCAAGCCAATGCAAAAGTTGGCCCATGGAAAAGCCGAGTGCTTTGGATTACAAATTCAGACAAGCGTTATCAAAATTATTCTAAGACATTGGGCAAGGTAATTGGCGACTTAGGTGCGGTAGCTGAAACTGTCTTCCCTAAGGAGATGGATGGAGATAATTTCAAGGTTCAGGAAACACTGAAAAAAGAAATCAGTGATGGTGACCTTATCGTTCATTTTGTCGGACATGGTGGCAATAGTATTTGGCGAATTGGACCCCCAGACTTAAAAAATAACCGAGATTTATTCACCATAAAACAAGTGGATGAATTATCCAATAAAAACAAACTGCCTTTTGTGATGAGTATGTCTTGTTATTCAGCGCCATATGACCATCCGTTGGCTGATTCTATTGGCGAGAAGTTTTTTCGAGCAAAAGACAAAGGAGCGATAGCGGTATTGGCGGCCTCTTGGCGCAATTCTCCCAACCAAAATTTCTCTAAAGCGGTCTTAGAAAACATCTATAAAACTCCAAGACAAAGCTTAGGGCTGGCCATTATGAATGCCAAAAGAGAATACCGAGGCCGTGTTGCGGTAGAAATGTACAATTTACTGGGAGATCCTGCTCTTCATTTGGCTTTGCCAGCTTTGACTATTTCATCGCAGGTGGATTTGCAAAAATCCAAGGCACAATTATCTATTGATGCTGAGAGCTTTAATGGCAAAGTTAATTTGGAATTTATAGATCATTCAAATCAAGTCATAAAAAAACAACAAATAAGCACGGCAAAACCGGAATTTGGAATCTCCTTTGAAACCATCAAACAACAGTGCAAACAAGTGCGTGTTTATGCTTGGGATACAGCTCAAAACACCGATGCGATGACAAGTTTTTCATGCTCAATTGTGGATGGATAGTATGATTAAAATCTTTCAGAAATATTTATTGAATGAAATACCCTTAACTAAGGATATGGGACTTGAGATTACTCAATTCAGCGATGAACAACTCGAATTAATAGCTCCGCTTGCCAATAATGTTAATGACAAGGGCAGTGTTTTTGGTGGCAGTAGTTCGGCATTGATGATTATTGCCGCTTGGTCACTCATTAAACTTAACTGTCAGACGCATGAAGTTGAAGCAGATATTGTTATCCATAAAAACCAGACCTTATGGAACAAGCCACTCTACGATGATTTATGCATTGTTGCAAAATTTAATGAAAGTTATGATTTTAAGCAGGTTAAAAAGCAAATAGAAAAAGCAAAACACCAGCGCATTGAATGTTTGATCGAGTTACTTGATGACGAAAGAAATATTTATAGCACTATGGTTGCAAATTATGTCATAATTCCAACAAGCAATGACTCAGAAGGTTAAATTTCTTATGAAAAAAAACACGCTTTTATGCCTTATAACACTGACGGTCTTATTTTCATGTGGCGGTAAGACGACAAAAAAACGTAATTTAGACAATGCTCTTTTCAAATATGCTGCCTTGATTCGCTGGTCTGATTTCGATAATGCTATGCGCTATATAAAACCAGGTGATGACAAAAGTAAACCCAGTAATTTTGAATTGCAGCACCTGAAACAGTTTAAAGTGAGTCGCTACAAGGAGTCACCCATATCACCAGGTAACAAAGAAAATGAAATCATACAAAATGTCGAAATACAATTGTACAATATCCATAACAACAGGGAACGAGTTATTAGCGACCGACAAATATGGCAATTTGATGATGAATTGAAACAATGGTTTTTAACTTCGGGCTTACCAAAATTATAATGCTGATGAAGCTACTTTTGGATTTTCAAGGTGAAGCAAGGACAGGTGTTAGCACAGTATTGTTTGCGCCAGGACTTGGATAAAACCCAAATGGACTTAATTTCAATAGAACAATTGAAGGCTGATGCTATTATTGGCATTTACAAAAAGGAAAGAATAACGCCTCAGCCTATTATCATCGATATGGATTTGTTCTTTCAAGCCAATCAGGCCGCTGTGACAGATTCAATTAATTATGCTTTAGATTACCATGTTATCTGCAAAGAAATTCATGAATTTGTCTCACAATCCCAGTTTCAATTGATAGAAACATTGGCCGAAGCAATAGTACAAAGGCTATGGCTTAATCCATTGATTTTAAAGATAAAATTAAAGGTTTCTAAACCAGAAGCATTAAAACCAATGGCAGCTAATGTGAGTTTAACCCTGCACAGAACAAGAAATTAGCCACCGTATCTCGGCTGGACGAATTAATAAGGAGAATCATCACCGCTAAAGCTTATGACTTCTGCGTTCTCAACATCGTCTGCATCAACATCTGCTGTATCGTGAATGTAAAGTTTAACTGGTTTTTCGAATTTTAAATCACCTTTTACCACTACATTTTTTCCGAGCACAACTTTGGGCTTTTTGCTTTTGCTTTTGTTGAAAAAGCCTTTGCTTTTTTTAATGGTAATGTCTTCATAAACTACGGTTCCATCTAACATAATAACACTGCCATTAACGGTTTTAACCTGACCGTGTATTTTAGTATTTATGGCTTTTAATTTTCCGTTGACGGTTTCAAAATCACCACCAATTTCGCAGCCAGAATTAGCGATTATTGAGCCATTAACTGTCTCGACTGCTTCCTCTATTTTGCAGTTTTCCCCAAGTTTAATAGAGCCATTCACTGTTTCTGCAGTTATTGCCGTCACTCCTTCAGCTAAAACAACGCTACCATTAACGGTGCTTGCTTCTCCTACCGTACTATTTGAGGCGACTTTTACTGAGCCATTAACAGTGGATAAGTCTCCAACATTGGAGTGATGACCAATGGTAATACTGCCATTGACTGTATCGAAGTCTTTGTTGGGAGCTTGGGTATTGTCAGCGACATTTTTACTGCCTAAAAAGCCACCGCAAGCCGAAAGTGATAGAGTGGTGGCGAAAATAAGAACTATAATTTTTTTCATGTTTATATACCTAAAATTAAATATGACCCCTTCCCAATATTTTGTTAGCGTGTTTTCCTATCGGGGATAGGGTGAGATTTCACTATGCAGCAATGGTGCTATAGACTGAATAGTTTGCTTAAATAACGAGTTGGATAACTATTTGTTACAAAAAAAATGGCAACTTATAAAAGTTGCCATTTTTATGGTTTTGAAAGTTCAATTTAGGCGGCCATTTGGCTTTTGAGTTTTTTCATGGCTACGGCTTCTAGCTGACGAATTCGTTCGGCAGAAACACTGTATTTTTTTGCCAATTCCTGTAGAGTGGCTTTTTTATCGACCAACCAGCGACTTTCAATGATGTCCAAAGAACGAGGATCAAGTTTGTCTAGACCTTTAAATAGCAAGCTGTGATTTTTCTTGCTCTCCGTTTCTTTTTCTAATAATGTTTCAGGACTAGGTGAAGAGTTGGTTAACCAAGCTTGTGGAGAAAAAGTATTGTCTTCATCGTTTTCATCCAGAGGCAAGTCAAAGCACACGTCTTGCCCATGAAGTCTAGATTCCATTTCTACCACTACTTCTGGTTTGACATTAAGATCTTCAGCAATGCGAGCGATTTCTGGCCCACGTAACCACCCTAAGCGCTTTTTGTTTTTGCGCAAATTAAAAAACAGTTTCCGGTGTGCTTTTGTTGTTGCTACTTTCAGGATACGCCAATTTTTTAAGATGTATTCATGAATTTCTGCTCGAATCCAATGGACAGCAAAAGACACTAAGCGTACTTTGTGAGATGGGTCGTAGCGTTTAACGGCCTTCATTAGACCTATGTTTCCTTCTTGTATGAGGTCTCCAACGGGTAAACCGTAACCTGCGTAAGAACGAGCCACATAAACCACAAATCTTAAGTGAGAAGTCACCAAGCGATGAGCGGCTTCAAAATCGTTGTCCTCAAAAACTTTGAGACCAAGTTCTCTTTCTTCTTCTCTGCTGAGTATTGCGATTTGATTGACCGCAGATATATAGCTTTCTAGGGATCCTGATAAGGTTGGGATTGTTGCTAATTTTTTACTTTTTGTTGTTTCTTTTGTCATTGTACTATTCCTCTCATTGCCGAACTAAGCGGCCAATAAATGTTATGTAATAATTGACTTGCCCTTACTATGAAGCGACAAGTGTGCGAATTATATATAAGACAATGCTCAATTACAATAGTTCAAAAGTCACAGCTATTGTTTTATCTCACAAAAACAATGTGAAAACTGATTAATTTGCCCTGTTTGAGCATTTAAAACAAGCTGCAAAGAGTCTTTAATAGGACTCATGACTTGCTGCAATAGTTTTTGTTCTGAGCTGACAAGGTTTAAATCAAGAAAATCGCTGGCCTGAGAAAGCGAAGACATAAAAAACTTTTGCATCCCACTTAACTCTGGTTCAACCCAAGTTATGTCATAATTATCAACAATATTTGCTCTTTGTGCGGCATCAGCAATGGCATCATTTAGACCACCAATAGCATCAATCAAGCCGAATTCTTTGGCCTGTTGTGCCGTCCATACACGCCCACGAGCAATGCTGTCAACCAGTTCTATTTCTAGGCCTCTAGCGAGCGCCACTGATGAAATAAATTGTTGGTAGCCATGATCAATATTGGATTGAATTAGCTGTGCTAAATCTTCATTAAGCTCTTTGTCGGGTCGAAAGGCTCCAGCCCACGCAGAAGTGCCAACACCATCAGTATGAATACCAATTTTAGCTAAAGTTTTTGGGTAGGTCATAAACATACCAAAAATGCCAATAGAGCCAGTAATGGTGGCATCAGAGGCATATATTTTATCAGAAGTCATAGAAATCCAGTAACCACCTGAGGCTGCGACATTGCCCATGGAAACAACAATAGGTTTGCCAGCAACTTTAATGGCGTCCACTTCCCGACGTATTTGTTCTGAAGCAAAGACCGAACCACCGCCTGTGTTGACTCGCAAAACAACAGCCTTGACCGATGGATCAAGGCGCGCGGTTCTTAATAAGGCACTGGTCGTCACACCACCAATGGCTCCTGCATCTTGCTTGCCATTTAAAATAGTACCCTCGGCGACTATCACGGCAATTTTTTGTGTGCGTGGCGTGCCTTTTTCTTGATCGAGTACTGTTAAGTAATCTTCGAAATCAATGGAACGAAAACCCTTTTCATTGTCTTCGGTTGAACTGAGGCCAGCAAGGTATTTGTTTTTAAAGTGTTCGTTTTTTATTTGGTCAACAAAGCCCGCTTTCTTGTACATTTCAGCGATATTACCTTCGCTGCCCTTGAGTAAGGAAGCTTGGTTTTCGATGACTTCTTTGATTGTTTCTACCGATAAATTGCGACGCTTGGCGATTCCGTCAATATATGTCTCCCATAAGTTATTCATGTAATGCAAAGCAGATTCTTTGGCTTCAACAGACATGTCGTTACGAATATAGGGTTCGGCAGCAGATTTGTATTCGCCAACGCGAAATAAGTGCACATCAACACCGAGTTTATCAAGCCCTTCTTTAAAGTAATTGCGATAACTTCCATAACCTTGAAAAAACACAAATGCTTGTGGATCCACTATAATTTCATCGGCTAAATTAGCAAAATAATAGTGGTTTTGAGACATGTTCTCAGCTATGGCAATGACAGGTTTGTTGGAGATTTCTTTGAAGCGATCAATAGCGGATTCTATTTCTTTTAAATCGGCCAGTCCTATTCCCCACATAAAATCTGGACTCAATACTAAAACACTAATGCGCTCATCTGTGGCAGCCTCATTTATGGTTTTTAACAAATCACGTAGCTGAGTCTCAGGAGCATCGATTCCTTGCATTTGACGAATGAATTTATCAGAAGGTGTGCCACTGAATTGGTTAACGACATTGCCTTTTGGTGCAATGATCAAGGCTGTTTTGTCCTCAAGAACTATAGAGTTATTGCTAACAAACAAAGACACAAGCACTAAAAAGACAAGCAATAACAAGAAATGGCGCGTGAGATTGGCCAGTTTGACTAAAGTCTTGGGGATAAACCAAATTAGCTTATGAAAAAAAGAAGTTTTGGCTTTTGCTGCAGGATAGTTCATGTTTTGAATCAGTTTGTCTATAAAGAGCTAGCTATTATACTGATAATCCGAGAAAAGTATAAAGATTAATAACTGTCAACCCGATGGCTTGAAAAACACAGGTGAAAACCCTATTATGGGTGTTTTTAAATATGGATGAAAGTATATGAAAAGGCAGTTAATCGTCTCTGCTCTCGTGTTAGTCTCAGTATGGAGTGCAAATGCTGAGGATGAAGAAAAGAAAAAGTACAAGTGGTCAGGAACAGGCCAACTGGGGTTTACCTCAACATCAGGTAACAGCAATGCAGATAATATTACTGCAAGATTGGCTGTAAAAGTTGAATCAGGAAAGCTTATCAGCGATATGAGCATAAGTATCTTGCAAGCATCAGCGGATGGTGTTGATACGGCAGATCGTTTTATCGTAAACTCCAAAACGGGTTACAAGTACAATGAGAAGAATTATTTTTATTATGGTTCTCGTTATGAAAATGATAATTTCACAGGCTTTGATTATGTCATGACCAGTGGTGTTGGTTGGGGGCACAAGTTTAAAGATACGGAAAAAATGCGCTTTATCACGGAAATAGGTTTGGGTTATAAAATTGAAGCTCTGGATATTGATAGGTCTGAAAATACCGGTGCTGCATTTATTACTAAGTTAAATTATATGCAACAGCTAACAGCAACGACAAGCTTTGAAAATCTAACAACAATTGAATCAACAGATATAAATACTTTTATTCAAAATGATGCGGGTTTTTCATTTAAAGTGAGCGATAAATTCAAAGTAAAACTCGCCCATCAATTTCGTCACAATACTGATGTCCCTGTGAATATTAAAAATTCAGACAGTTTGGTATCTGCTAATTTAGTGTATGATTTTTAGAACCCCTGTAGAGACTTGGTTTTTTGCTAACTCACTTCATTGGTGATGAAGCTTTTTGAGGATTTCTTAGGTGCATTAAGGGCTTGTGCTCTCATTGTGATTTTCTATATCGGGATTTGGGTAATAGTGTGAATCGATGAGTTTTATTTTTTCAAAGACTTTTCTTCTCGGACAAGCTCCTAGCCCAATTCAATTTGGTCAAATATTTCTGAGGTTGATTGAATAGTCGCAAGTTATTTCAAATGCCCCAAAGGCAATTGAGTCGATACCTTTTTTTGCATCATGGAAAAACTGGTATTGACAGAGCGAATGGCTTGGAGTTTTAAGAGCTTTTCGTACATAAAATAGTTGTAAGCTCGCATATCAACAGAAATAATTTTAAGCAGATAATCATAACCGCCAGAGGTGGCATGACACTCTTGTACTTCGAGCCATTTGGCGATAGCATCATCAAATGATTTTACCGTCTTTTCGTGATGGTCATCAAGACTGACATGAGCAAAAGCGGTAATGCTTAAACCGATTTTTTCATGATTTAACAGGGCTGTATAATGATTGATATAGCCTTGTTCTTCAAGCGCATTCAAACGTCGCCAACAAGGCGCAGGTGAAAGATTGACCCTTTGTGCCAGCTCTTTGTTGCTTATCCGGCCATTTTTTTGAATTTCTGAAAGTATATTTATATCGAAATTATCCATTGAATTGAAATATTATATTAATTTAATTGAAAATATTAATATATTATTGCTCAAATAGCAAATATTTAAGCAAAATTGGCAAGCACCTTCCGCAATAAATGCTTCATAATATCTCATCTTATACACGAATCAAATACGATGAACACAGCAGAAGAATTAGTCAACAGTTTTGCCTTTGATTGGCATGAAATAACGGCCAAATTATTGATCTCAAGAGAGCTGGATGATTTGGAAGAGTTTACCTTGGTCAAGAATAAAAAGGTGCTTTATCAGTTTTCTGCTCGTGGACATGATTTAGCGCAAATTATTTTGGGACAATGCTTAATCGGGCAAAAGGATGCTGTTTCGGGTTATTACCGTTCTCGCCCTTTGTTGTTGGCCATGGGATTGCCTCCGCAACAAGCGCTGGAAGCGTCAATGATGAAACAAGGTGGTTTTTCTGATGGTCGTGACATTGGTGTTGTTTTCAATAACCCCAAACACGATGGGGCGTGTATATTACCGATGAGCGGCGGTGTTGGAGCACAATACACGCCTGTTTCTGGTTGGGCGCAGGCGGCCACTTATCATGCCAATGTTCTAAAAAATCACAAGTGGAAGGATGCCATTGGCTTAGTGTTGGGTGGTGATGGTTCGGTTGCTAGCAACGGTTTTTGGTCGGCCATTACCATGGCAACAACGTTGCAATTGCCGCAGTTGTTTTATATTGAAGACAATGGCTATGGGATTTCGGTACCTTCAGACTTTCAAACGCCGGGCGGTGATATTTCTAAAAATTTAGCAAGCTTTAAGGGTTTAAGCATTTTTAGTGGCGATGGAACAAACCCGCAACAAGCCGCTGATTTGATTAATAAGGCGCATCAAATGGTGCGATTTGAACGCCGCCCCGTACTCTTGCGTTTAACCGTTCCACGTTTGAATGGACACTCTGCCCAAGACACACAAGCCTATAAAAGTGCACAACGCATTGCCTTTGAACAACAGCATGATCCCTTGCCAAAATTAAAAAAATATTTAATCAGTCATTCAATCTTGACCGAAGACAAATGGAAGGAGCTGCAAGAAAATGCCAAAAAAATTGTCAATCAAGCGTTAATAAAAGCAGACAACAAGCCTTTTGCAAGTCCTGATACCATCACGACTCATGCCTTTTGCGAATACGATGAAAAGGGTGAAATGCTCTTGCAACAACAAGGAGGAATACATTTATCCAAACCAAAATTCCCTCCCGCTTCTGCTGAAGTCATTGCCCATGCTGGACGCATTAACATGGTCACAGCTATACGTAAAACCTTGGATTTTGAACTTACACACAATAAAAAAATGATTGTATTGGGCGAGGATATCGGCGCTAAGGGCGGCGTTCATGCTGTGACGTTGGGTTTGCAACAAAAACACGGGAAAGAACGTGTTTTTGATACCAGTTTATCAGAAGAGGGCATTATTGGTCGCTCTTTAGGCTTGAGCTTGTCTGGTTTATTGCCTGTGCCTGAAATTCAATTCAGAAAATACGCCGACCCTGCCGAAGAGCAGCTCAACGATATTGGTTCCATGCGTTGGCGAACCAACAATCGTTTTGCTGCACCTATGGTGGTACGCATGGCTGGAGGTTACTTTGGTTGCGGTGATCCATGGCATTCGCAAACGGCAGAAGTCAAGTGGATCCATGCGATGGGTTGGCAAGTGGCTATGCCTTCCAATGCACAAGATGCAGTCGGTTTGTTGCGTTATGCCTTGCGAGATAATAATCCAACTATCTTTTTTGAGCACCGAAGAATGCTCGATCATGTCTGGGCTCGCCGTGAATATCCAGGGGATCACTATGTTTTACCATTTGGTCAAGGCCATAAAATCACTGAAGGTGAAAAATTAACGCTGGTGACTTGGGGCGGAATGGTCAACCGCTGTCACCAAGCGGTCAAACAAGTTGGATTGGACGTTGATCTTATCGATCTTCGAACGCTCAGACCATGGGATGAAGACATGGTGATAGAATCGGTGAAAAAGACCAACCGTTGCTTAATTGTGCACGAAGACAATATTTCGGCGGGTTTTGGTGCAGAGATTGCAGCAATTTTAGCCAAAAAGGCCTTTTATTATCTGGATGCGCCGATCGAACGATTGGCTATGCCTGATGTGGGCAACCCGCATGAGCCACGGTTAATGAATGCGGTTATTCCAACCGCTGATAAAATAGCACAAGCCATTATTGCCTTGGATCAAGCCTAATGAGTTTAGTGAATATTGTTCTTAATGAAGACCAAACAGAAGGCACAAAGGCAACGGTCAGCCAGTGGTTGTCCCAGCTTGGCGAAAAAGTAGAGAAAAACCAAGCCATAGTGGAGCTAGAAACCGACAAGGTCATGATGGAAGTGATTGCCCCTGAATCAGGGGTTTTAAAAGAAATTGTTCTGCATTCTGATGAGGAAGTAAAAGCTGGAGGAGTACTGGGTATTATTGATACAGAAGCAAATTCAACAATCGAAAAAAAGCCAATAATAGAAAATCCTGTGGAATCATCCAAAATACCGCTAGCTTCTCATCCCAAACAAAAAACAGACCGCTGCATTAGTCCCGCTGTACGCCGTTTAATCCAACAGCATGATATCGCGATCGACTCTATTGGTGGTACAGGAAAAGACGGGCGAGTTACTAGCCGAGATGTTCAACAAGTCATTGATAAGTCACATGAAACTCAGAGTTCTGAGCTAAAAAGTCAGCATCGACCAATAACGGCGATGCGTAAGAGCATTGCCAAACACATGGTAGAAAGTCTTTTGCATACGGCTCCACACGTGACCTCGGTCTTTCACTTGGATTTGTCTGCAATTATTGCTCACAGAAAGGCCCATAAACAGGATTTTGCAAACAACAAGAGCAAGCTTACATTTACCGCTTATTTTATTGCAGCCTCAGCCATGGCGATTAAAAAAAATCCACTAATTAATTCGCAGCTGCATGATGACAGCATAGAAGTTTTTGATTCTATCAATATAGGAATAGGAACAGCTTTAGCAGATGAAGGCTTGATAGTTCCAGTGCTGAAAAATTGCGAAAACAAGGACTTGGCAGCAATTGCTAAAGAACTCACCGAATTAACAGACAAGGCGCGCCATAACAAATTAAAACCCAGTGATGTCCAGCAAGGGACTTTCACCATTTCAAACCACGGTGTCAGTGGTTCACTGTTAGCTACTCCTATTATTATCAATCAACCGCAGTCAGCCATTCTTGGAATTGGTAAAATGGAAAAGAAGGTGCTGGTTAAAGAATTGGATGGTGAAGATGTCATGGTCATCAAGCCCATGTGTTATGTGACTTTGACGATTGATCATCGTGTTTTGGATGCCCACCAATGCAACCAGTTTTTGAGTGTTTTTGTTGATATTTTGGAAAACTGGAGTCTTTAGCTGGCAGTATTGTTCCGACATGCTAGTTTAAGACTATGTGCTTTTTAGACCATTTTGCTTGAGCAACTGTTCATTAGCACTTGTAAAGTGGGTCTTACCCGAATGGCGCCAAAATAAGACTAAAAGCACGGTACAATGTCATCCTCGTCATCCTCGCGAAGGCGGGGATCCAGCATTTAGAACTCGATACTAGATTTTCCTATGTTTTAAATCAACACCGAGTATTTCAGGATTCCAAATTTCATGGGAATGACCGAGTTTTATATTAGAAGCTGTTTAAATTCAGAAATATAGTTCTTAACTAAGTGCCATTCGGATAAAACCCACCTTGCAATTCACGGGACTTCGGCATTATGTAATATATAACAACAAGTTTAGCAAACTTGTACCAATGGCTGCTAAGCCTAAGGTTTCCTTCATTGGTGCAAACTTAGCGACTATTTTATTGGTGAAATTCATGACTTTAGGGTTGTTACCTGTCAGTGTTAAAATTAACTTTTGGCACAAAATTAAACCAAGGATAATAAGCAACAAGTAAGACGCTATCCAGATAAATGTCTGAACAGGAACCCATTTAAGCATGGTGCCTAAGTTGAAAATTAATTTAATCAACCAAAATAATCCCAAAACAAGCGTCACCAAACCAATCCAACCATCATGGGGCTTTAAAAAATCCAGTACTGTTTTGCTTTGAGGAATCTTTTTTTCAACAAAACCAGCGGCTGCAACAAGCCCGACAATAATTAATGTCAAGAGGAAAATATAATACATTGGCTTACCTTTATTATTCTAAAAAATTAATTATATCATGAGACTCTTAATCAAGAGTAATAATAAATTGAGAAAGATTTTCGTTTTTTTGAGGATTGAAGAATAATATGTCGCTAAAATTTGCTAGCCATCAAGTTTTAATGAAAAAAGTGTACGCACAAATTCTAGCTTGGTTATAATCACAGCAGTATCAATAACAAACATTCGCTATGACAAAATTATTTCAAGACACTGTAGAAGTTCATGTTCCAACAACAGTAATGCAACGTCAATACCAAGAGACTGAAAAGCTTAACAGTCATCTGCTTTCTATCATTGCTGATTTAGAAAGTCGTTACAAAGACACGGATGAAAACGAAGTCAATTCCAATACGATTACCACCATGGGGGGTTATCAGACCCCGACCCGTGTCAATTTTCTTGAAATTGAAAACAAGCATATTCAGAAATTTAGAAAGAACATTGTTATGCCAGCCATTGAAACTTATTTGCAGCATCACTTTCAAGAAGTCTCCAATCAGGTTGACCCGTACCCCAATGCCTGGGCAAATATTCTGCATAAAGGTGATTGGCAAGCACCGCATGCACATCCTTCCCATGGAACGATTGCCAGTGGTTGTTATTATGTCAAAATGCCAAAAAACCTTCAGATTCCCGAAGGCTGTATCGAGTTCATTACGCCCAATTTAGAGTCTTGGCATCATGGTTTTCCTTACAACCGTCGTGTACAGCCCAAAGAAGGCATGATTGTGTTATTTCCGCCGTGGTACCAGCACTTTGTTCATCCTTTTAAAAAAGACGATACCCGTGCAATTATCGCTTTTGATGTATTGCCGCAAAAACCAGGCATGAATTTCGTTTTTTAAGGGCATAGCAAACTATTTCGTTTAACATTATCTTCTTTGTCATAGTAAAATAGCGGCTTTTCTTGTCCATTACATTAAGAGTTGTCACATGTTTAATCGATCAAACACCCTTGCCAAAACAGATGCTGAATTGTGGAAAGCTATAGTCGCTGAAAATCAGCGTCAAGAAGATCACATTGAGTTGATTGCTTCGGAAAATTACACTTCGCCAGCAGTCATGGAAGCCCAAGGCTGTCAAATGACCAATAAATATGCCGAAGGTTATCCTGGCAAGCGCTATTACGGTGGGTGCCAATATGTCGATATTGCAGAACAATTGGCTCTTTCCCGTGTCAAGGAGTTATTTGATGCAGATTATGCCAATGTGCAACCACACTCAGGTTCGCAAGCCAATCAAGCGGTCTATCTTGCTTTATTGCAACCCGGCGATACGATACTGGGCATGAGCTTGGATCATGGTGGTCATCTGACGCATGGAGCGAAGGTGAATATCTCCGGGAAGTTATTCAATGCCGTGCAATACGGCATAGACGAAGCAACAGGTGCGATTGACTTTAATCATGTCAGAGAAATGGCGATAAAACACCAGCCGAAGATGATTATCGGTGGTTTTTCAGCTTATTCCAAAAAAATAGAGTGGCAGAAATTTCGAGAAATAGCCGATGAAGTGGGTGCTTACTTTATGGTTGATATGGCTCATATTGCTGGTTTAGTGGCCGCAGGTGTCTATCCTTCTCCTGTTAATATTGCCGATGTCACAACCTCGACCACACATAAAACTTTGCGTGGCCCACGTGGAGGCATTATTTTAGCGCGAAAAAATGCTGAAATTGAGAAAAAACTCAACTCTATTGTTTTTCCGGGCATTCAAGGAGGGCCGTTGATGCATATTATTGCTGCTAAAGCCGTTGCATTTAAAGAGGCCTTGCAAGATGATTTTAAAGTCTATCAGCAAAATGTGGTTGATAATGCCGATATTATGGCAAAAACCTTAATTGAACGCGGCTATACCATTGTTTCTGGTGGTACAGAGAACCACTTATTTTTACTGGATTTGGTCGATAAAAACATAACAGGAAAGGTGGCCGAAGCCCGATTGGGCGAAGCGCATATCACCGTCAATAAAAATGCGGTGCCCAATGATCCAAAATCTCCTTTCGTCACTTCAGGCTTGCGTTTGGGTTCTCCAGCTGGAACAACACGCGGCTTTGCCAAAAAAGAATTCGCTCAGATTGCACATTGGATAGCGGATATCCTAGAAGATATCGATAACGACGAGATCATCAAAAAAGTCAGTAAGCAAGTCACTGACTTGTGTCAAAATTTCCCAGTCTATCAGGATTAATAATAAATGAGCAAAAAAAGCAAACGTATTCCTGAGCACTTGGCCAGCAAGCGCCGTGCCCGCAAAAGATTGGTGCAAGCCTTGTATCAGTGGCAGTTGAATGAATCTCCGGCTGGAGACATTATCACTCAATTTTTAACCGAGCAAGACATGGGCAAGGTCGATCAAACTTTTTTCCAAAAGACCTTGCATGGTATTGTCGATAATATGGAGGCGATGAAAGCAGAAATTACTCCATTGATGGAACGCTCAAGTTATGCCGTAGGAGAAGTAGAAAAAGCCATCATGATGATTGCCGTCTATGAATTTCAAAACCACATGGAAACACCCTACAAAGTCATTTTGAATGAAGCCATAGAATTAGCCAAGCAATACGGTGGTGATGGAGCTCATACTTTTATCAATGGAACCTTGCATAAAGCTTCAAAACAATTAAGGCCACTTGAGCATTAGCCTTTAGGAATGGTGACTATTCAATATTTTCTATATAGGGCTTTGGGTATTGCTAATTTGGGTCTAAAAAATGATTTTTAGTTCAATTACTTTTTTGTTTTATTTTTTGCCGCTGTTTTTGTTTCTGTATTTTATTAGTCCTTTTAAGAATACGGTTTTGTTGATTGCAAGTCTATTATTTTATGCATGGGGTGAGGCGACTTATACGCTTATACTCTTGCTTTCTATCGCTATTAATTATGTCTTTGGCTTGTTGATTGCTCACTATGAGCATAAAAATAAAGTCATTGTTGGAGTGGGAATAGCTGTGAATTTGGCTTTAATTACCTACTTTAAGTATTTTAATTTTATTGCTCAAGATTTGCTGGCTCTTGAACAACAAGAGCCAGTTCATTTGCCCTTGGGTATTTCCTTTTTTACTTTTCAAGCGATTTCCTATTTAATCGATGTCTATAGAAAAGAAGCGGAGGTTGAAAAAAACCCGTTTAATTTAGCTCTGTATATTTCTATGTTCCCGCAATTAATAGCAGGACCTATTGTTCGCTTTAAAACGGTTGCTAAGCAAATTAAGCAACGGGTTTCATCTTTAGAGGGAATTTCACAAGGGATCAAGGTTTTTGTTGTCGGCTTGGCACAGAAAGCATTGATTGCCAACGGTGTGGCAGAAACAGCCGATCAAATATTTTCTTTGCCTGAGACGACATTGACTATGTCTGTAGCGTGGTTGGGCAGTGTTTGCTATTCCATCCAAATCTATTTTGATTTTGCAGGATACTCGAACATGGCCATAGGTTTGGGTTTAATCATGGGGTTCACTTTCCCCAAAAACTTTAATTATCCCTATGTTTCTCAATCCATTACTGAGTTTTGGCGGCGTTGGCACATGAGTTTGTCCTCGTGGTTTCGTGATTATTTGTATATACCATTAGGAGGAAATCGAGTGTCTCCTGCTCGGACATATCTCAATTTGTTGCTTGTTTTTCTTTTATGTGGCTTATGGCATGGAGCGGCATGGACGTTTATTCTTTGGGGAGCTTATCATGGATTTTTCTTAATGCTGGAGCGCTATAAATTAAGTTCACTACTTGTTAAATTTTACAGACCCTTAAGACATCTTTATACTTTAATTGTCGTGTTATTAGGCTGGGTCATCTTTCGATCTGAGAATTTTACTCACTTTCTCTACTACATCAAAACGATGTTTGCTCTGGGCTCAGGGGCATCAAATGTTGAAACATTCGGGTACTTCGCTAATCGCACATTAATTTCAATAATCATACTAGCTGGAATAATTTCTACACCCTTGTATCCCAGTCTTAAAAAGTTCATTCATTGGTACAAAGGCAAGCATCTGGTTTTTATTCCAGCAACAATCGTTCTTGAGTTGTTCTATTTGACAATATTCCTCTTGTCAATATTAACGGTCGCTAGTGGCAGTTACAATCCTTTTATTTACTTTAGGTTTTAGCATGAAAAAAGCCTATCAAATATTTACCCTAATAATTTTTATTTTTTTCTTATCAGTTCCTATGCTTAAGCATGTCATCTATGGTGGCCATGAAAAGGCGAAGGAGAACCGTCTTTTTGCTCAGTTACCGCACTTGCCTGATAATAGAGAAAGTTTGCTCTTGTGGAGTTCACGGTTTGATGATTATCTTGCAGATAGCTTTGGTTTTCGTCGTGTGCTGATTCGATCGGCTAACAAATTAAGGTTCTATTTGTTTAACCAGCTTCCCATGAAGAATATTACAAAAGGTCAAAATGATTTTATTTATTTGAACTCTCATAGTAAAAAAAGACCAGATGTACTGATGAAATTTATTTGTGCCGTTAATGAACCTTCTGAAAAGGTTCAATCAAAAACAATACAGTCCCTACAAAACTTCGTAAACAAGTATCAGCAGAGCACTTTTAAATTTAATATGCTCATTGTTCCCTTAAAAGCACAAATCTATCCAGAAAACTTACCAGCAAGAGAAAAAGAATGGTGTGTTAATGAGCAGCCAAACTGGTTTGATAAAATATTAAACCCAAGTCTTACAAATGGAAAAGAAGATATTGTTTACCCCTTGGCCTTGTTTAAGTCGTGGAAGATGGAATTTCCTGTTTATTTAAGCAATCATTTTCATTGGCATGGTGAACTGCCTTATCGCATGGCTGATCATCTAATGACATCGTTGTGGGAAATAACTCCTGATTTATTCCCTGAAGCAAAAAAAACAGAAGTTAAATCTGATTTGTCTCATTTTCTCGATGGCTTGGAATTCATGGCTCAATCCTCAAGCTATGATTATAGTCCGTTTAAAATTGAAGTATGTAAAGGGCGATCATGCAATAAAAATCTGAAAAAAATCTATCAACGTATTTATCAATTCAATTACAAAAGAAAAACAGTTGAAAGCAACAAAAGATTAGTGATACTTTCTGATTCTTTTGGACCGCTTATTGGAAAACATTTTATTCGTGGTTTCGATGAAGTCAATGTTATCAATTTAAACAATTTAGCCGAAGGTGAGAAATTGCAATTTTTTCAACAAGTTTTTGCAATTACAAAACCGACACATGTGTTGTTTTTATTCAATGCTGGAGGACTTTATTCAAAGTCAAATTTATTTAAAAAGCTTCTGGACACACAGTCATCTTAGAAAATACGATGGTAGGGCTTGCTGAAAATATAAAATTTATTGTAACCCAAATCCCGATATAGAAAATCACAATGGGAGCACAAGCCCTTAATGCGCCTATGATATCCTCAAAAAGCTTCATCGCCAAGTAAAAATTTAATTCGGGATGCTCTGATTAAGCTATTATTTCTCACCGCAAAATACAATTTGCTCTCCGCCAAGATAAGCATATTCTTCTGACCAAAACAATAATGCATAAGTTTTCTTAAAACCCATTTCTTTAAGTTCGCTGAGTAAATCCCAGCCAAAAGTATAAAAGCTTAAACAACCCTCGTCAGAAAGTGGGTTGCCGTGGTACTCGGGGTTGCAGTGGTGGTGAATAGAACCATCCTCATTCAATGAAGCCCTGACCAAAGTTGATTCGCTGTTCTTGTCAAAAGGAACGGTCCACATGATTTTACCATTGGGTTTTAAGACTCTAAAGCACTCCTGAAAGGCTTTGCGATAATCAGGGATGTGCTCAAAACAATCAAAGGATAAAACAAAATCAAAGTGATTGTCATTAAAACTTAAGTCTGTCAAATCTTGATGTTGCAATTGAAAAGGAGCGATATAAGGTTGCATCATCGCCTGATTTTCTTCACTAATACCTTGAAGGTATTCACTGGCTTGTAGATTCGGGTATTTGTTTTGCATCCATTTCCCTAAAGGCGTACACTGCTCAGTTAGATAAATATGAGTGTCGAGTTGAGCTTGAAAATAGTCTTCTAGCAAATGAATGGAGGATCTTATTCGGTTGTTTAATTGAGTTTTTTTACATAACAATCGTTCTCTAAAATTGATTACCCCATCATTGGATGAAACATGATCCAATAAAAATGTACTTTTTGATTGCTTAGGCCATGAATATCCCTTGATATACAAATTTGTTTTATTTTGAAGTTTTTTAGTTATTTCATTTTCAACAGAGACAATATGTTTTTGATACTCTTGGGATGAAAGAAGATGCTGGCAATAGCTTGTATAATCTGAAATTTTAGAAATTTTCATAAATTGAATTATAAGTTACGTTTTTTGAGCTTACTATTGTAACGAAAAAACATGAGTTTCATGATTAAATTTGTTTCAAATAACAAAACAATACGAAAATCCAAGAATAGGCCCATTAGCAATAAGGCGACTTCTGTTTTTCTGGACTTCTGATATAATGCGCGAATGAAAATAAAACCTTATTTAGTTGTTTACAATAATACTATCAAATCCCAATTAGCTGGCATAGAAAGTGATCACTTTAATAGGGTTTATTTTGAAGAGCCAGAGCTCGACAAATCAGTCATTAGTTCAATAATCAATCAAACCAACAAATCTACACCAATCATTATTATTGATGGAAAAGTCAATTTACCCAGATTTTGGAGTGAGCGCCTTTTAGAAACATTAAGCCGGCCAGAAACCTTGCTCTGTTCAGCCTTAAGCTGTCATGTGAACAGTTTGTCACCATTGGCGGCAAATGATGAATTCAATGGCACTAGCTTGGATTTGGATAACTTGATTTATTTGTTGCAAGAGGCCACTCTAATTCATACAAACCAAATAAACTATCAGTGTTTTATTGTCAAAGAAAATACGGTCTTAGACAAACTTGATTCTATTCCTAATGTTGCTTGTAGCAATTTATTGGTGCAATCAAGCAATACAAAAAAATTAGCGAGCACAGATTTAATTGATATTGGTAATCAAAAGCCTTTGCCTGCTCATGCCTTAGCTGATTTGCATTGGCAGCTAAAAGGCCACCTAAAGGAAGGTCACAATATACAAGAATATCCTGTTCTTGATAAAAAACCAATAATTCTACATATTGCAATGGATTGGGGTGGAGGTGTTCACAAGTGGATCAATGATTATTGCAAACACGACAAGAACCACCATCATTTGATTTTGCAATCCCACGGGGAGCTTTATCGGCACCGCCATGGTGAGCGCCTAAGCCTGAGTTTTTATTCTAGCAAAAACTTAATTATAAAATCATTTGAGTTGCAAGCTCCAATAAAAGCGACATGCATCGAGCACCCTGAATACAAGTTAATTTTAAAGAAATTAGTTGAGCAATTTCAAGTGCAACACATCATAGTCTCAAGTTTAATCGGGCACAGCATGGAGTGTTTGAATACCGGCCTGAAAACGATACGAGTTTTGCATGATTACTTCCCTTCATGGCCTAGTTTAATGGCCAATTTAGAAAATGATACGATTGATGAAATCGACATTCAAAAGGCATTAAAATTAACAGAAAACGAACCTTTTGGCAGAATTACTTCAATAGAATACCAACAGTGGAAAGAACACCTGCACAAATGTTACCAAAGTGAAGAGGTTAAGTTGGTCGCACCAAGCCAGTCAGTGCTTAATAATTTAATCAAAATTGACCCAACAAGTTTTAAACAGCTAACTATTATTCCGCATGCTATTGATAAACTTAAACCTCTAAACTATTCAAGTCCAAGTCGGTCTTTTCAAATACTGATACTGGGAAGAATTAATCCTCCCAAGGGTCAGCAGTTACTTGAGGAGATTATGAATGAACTGCTTAATGACTGTGTTTTCGTATTAATTGGCGCAGGAAACGAAGGCAAAAAATACTTAAATATTAAAAATATTAAAGTTATCATGGAATACGATAATTCTGAACTGCAACAAGTTTTGGATGAAACTAGCCCTGATTTGGCTTTAATTACCTCGCAAACATCCGAAACTTTCAACTATACACTTTCGGAACTTCAACAAGCTGGGATTTGTACATTGAGCACAAAGTTCGGCGCTCTAAAAGAACGAATTATTGATGGAAAAACGGGTTATTTATGCGAAAATAATAGTCAATCAATCGTTGAAACTATACGTTTTTTGAGGCAAAACCCAAATAAAATTATCTCTATTAGAGAGCAGTTAAAAAAAATAATACCCCAAATACTCAAAGATGAAATAAGACAATACCAAGGTCTGCTTCATTCGCAACGACAGTGCAGCTATAAACTGGCAGCAGAGAGTGGAACAAGTACTCTTTGGGCTAAAAAGCTTCTGCATTTTAATCAACAAAAAATACAGTTAACTCAAAGTTTATTAGAAACAGAGAAAACACTCGATGAGCGAACACAATGGGCGCAAAAACTCGCAAAAGAAATCACGGTTTCTCACACTAATATTGCATTAGAACGAGAAGATGCCAAACGACTAAAACAGCTTCTAAAAAGTGAAACTAACAGAATGACCAAAGAGATTGAGAGCATCAATCATGTTTTGCAAGATGAAACTACACGCATGCAATCCGAAATCAGTAAATTAAACAATAATTTTCAAGCTCTTTACGGTCAATATGAAACCAGCTTAAGAGAAAAACAAACAATGGAGAAAGAAAAGCAAATTGTCCAAAGGGAATTGAATGACGTTTACACTAGCCGCTCCTGGAGAGTCACCAAACCAATGAGAAAGTTTACCACATGGGCGCGGCACAAACGCAACGCCATTAAATTTAGACTTTCACAGTTGAGGTCATTTCCTTCACGTGCAATTAGAAGCCTTAAAACTCGGGGCTTGTCAGGAACTTTATCAGTTATAAAAGCAAAAGTAAACAAGCCTCAAGCACAGATTACAGAACAAAAAACGGTTGAAGTAACTCACGATTTTGACCCTATTGCATTCACCAAATCAAATAGCCCATGTGTTTCAATTATTATACCAGTCTATAATCACTATAAGCACACTTATAACTGCTTAAAGTCAATCGCCGAATTGCAAGATGAAACCAGTTTTGAAATCATTGTGATAGATGATTGTTCTACGGATGATACTGAAGAGCTAATTAAAAATATTTCTGGGATCACCTATTTACGTCAAAAACAAAATGGTGGTTTTATCGAATCTTGCAACACAGGTGCTAGAGTTGCCAAGGGGGAATATTTAATGTTTTTAAACAATGATACAGTTGTCTATGCCAATTGGTTAGATGCTTTACTAGATGTTTTCAAACTTTACCCTGATGCTGGACTTGTTGGCAGTAAGTTAGTTTACCCTAATAATCAATTGCAGGAAGCTGGTGGTATAATTTTTTCTGATGCCAGTGGGTGGAATTATGGGCGTTTAGGCATCGTTGATGAACCTAGCTTCAATCATGTGCGTGAAGTTGATTATTGCTCTGGTGCCAGTATTTTAATTCCAAACGCTTTGTTTAAACAATTGGGATGTTTTGATGAAAGATACAAGCCCGCCTATTATGAAGACACTGATTTGGCCTTTGCTGTTCGTCAAAGTGGCAAAAAAGTTTATTACCAACCGGCATCGCTGATTACCCATTTTGAAGGGATTTCATCAGGCACCGATTTAAATGCAGGCATGAAAAAATACCAAGTAGTCAATCAGACTAAATTTAAAGAAAAATGGGCTGATCAACTCAAAAAACATCAAAAGTCAGGAACAGACATAGAGTTATGCAGAATTCATGGCAACCCCAAACGTATTCTTATTTTTGATGCTTGCACACCCACTCCTGATCAAGATGCGGGCTCTTTGCGAATGCTGAATCTCATTAAAATTCTAAAGCAATTGCATTATCATGTTGTTTTTATGCCTGAAAACCTCAGTCATAATAAAAGTTATACAACAACATTACAACAGTTGGGAGTAGAATGCATTTACACACCACACATTAGTAATCCAGTTGATTATCTTAAACAAAAAGGTGGGTATCTCGATGTTGTTTTGTTATCTCGTTATTATGTGGCCGAACCTGTGTTGCCCTTTATACGTGAATATTGCCCAAAAGCACAAATTATCTTTGATACTGTTGATTTGCATCATGTGCGAGAACGTCGGATGGCAGAGATTCACCACGATAAAAAATTGGCAAAAATGGCTGAAATGACTAGAGTTAAAGAACTGGAAGTAGCTAAGTCATGTGATGTAACTTTAGTTGTAAGCCCATATGAAGTGGAGGTCTTGGCTCAAGAACTTCCAGAAACCAAGGTCAAAGTTTTAACTACCATCCATGAAATTTATGGGTGCCGAAAACCATTTGAACAACGCAAGGACATCCTGTTTATTGGTGGCTATCAGCACACTCCAAATGTTGATGCAATAGAATGGTTTGTAGCTGAAATATTTCCATTGATTGAAATAAGATTACCCGCTTTAAAGTTCCACATTGTAGGTTCAAAAGCACCTAAACATATTGTCGAAATGGCACGAGATAATATAATTTTTCAAGGTTTTGTTGAGGATATCGAGCCGTTAATGGATGATATCCGTATTGCTATAGCACCACTTCGTTATGGTTCCGGGGTAAAAGGCAAGGTCAATATGTCTATGAGTTACGGTCAACCTGTTGTTGGCACGAAAGTGGCTGTTGAGGGCATGCATGCTCAAGAAGGGGTTGATGTACTGATGGCCGAAACTCCTCAAGAGTTTGCCAATCAAATCATACGTCTGTATGAAGATGAAGAGTTGTGGAATACAATTTCTCAAGGTGGTTTGCAAAACGTACAAAATTATTTTTCTTTTGATGCTGCAAAAAAGGCTCTTAAGGCTATCTTAAATTAACAGGTGTATAATGCAAAGATGTCTTTATGCTAAAACCCAAATCCCGATATAGAAAATCACAATGAGAGCACAAGCCCTTAATGCGCCTAAGAAATCCTCAAAAAGCTTCATCACCAATGAGGTGTATTTAGTTTTTGTGAATTCCTTATGCGCATCAATTACTTGCACTCTAAATTGCGATTCTATATCGGGATTTGGGTAAAATGTTCTGTCGTATTTATTTAAACAAAATCAATGAAAAAAGTTTTAAAAAAACAACATAATAATTCACCATTGTCACAAAATAACAAACAACTTTTTATATATGTTTTTTTGTTTTGGTCTCTTGCTGTTGCTCAGCCATTGATGGATTTATTTGGTAACCAGGCTGTATTTTTAATTGCTCATGAGATTAGAGCTTGGTCATTAATTACTTCTACATTCGTGTTAAATCTAGTTCCTCCTTTGCTTGTTACTGTGCTAGTAATTTTTTTAGGCTTCATTTCGCAACGATTAAAAGAAGGTGTAACGTGGTTGATATTGTGGATTATTTTATCCTTGTATTTCTTGCCATTTTTTACTTCTTTGTCCTCAATTACTTCATTTTCATTGTCAATTATAGTGTCTTTTTTGTTTCTTTATTTCTTGGTTAAATTCCAAATTGCAAGATTATTTGCTGCATGGTTTGCACTTGTGGGGGTTGCCCTTATCTTCCAGTTTTTATTTTTTTCCGAGGCCAAGCAATTGTTACAACAAAAATCTACAAATTTGTTTAAAAGTGGGATTGCTTCAAAAACACCTGTTTTTGTTTTTGTTTTGGATGAACTGCCTTTGTTGTCGCTCTTAAACGCTTCACAGGACATTGATGAAAGTCGTTTTCCAAACATTTCTAAATTTGTTAAAACTGCAACGTGGTATCGAAATACGTCCGCAATATCTAGTGCTACAGATATTGCAGTACCCGCAATATTAAGTGGCATTAATCCAGAAGGACATTTTAAAGTTGGTTCTTATGAGCAATATCCCAATAATATGTTTAGTTTTTTTTCAGCCACACACTCAGTTAATGCGATAGAAAATACCACACGAATGTGTCCTCCAACTATATGCAAGCCTATCATTAAAGATCCTTATAGATTATTAATTGAGGATTCATTGATCAGTTATTTGTATATAATATTACCACAGGACTCGCGAAAAGCTTTGCCTCCTATCAATGATCGTTGGTTAGGTTTTTTGCGAGATATCAAAAACCAAAACAGTTTAAATTTTACTTTCTCAGAAAGAAAAAAGAAATTTATTAATTTCATTAGCTCATTTGAGGACTATCCAGATAATACTCTTCATTTTATTCATATCCTCTTGCCACACGCACCTTGGCGGATTTTACCAGATTTAAGGTTGTATGGTTTTTATGAAAATGATGGTACTCCCGGTGAATTAAGTAATGATGATCCTGATTCTCATATCCTTCACCAATGGTCAAATGATCAATGGGCGACACGATTATCTTGGAGGAAGCATTTGCTTCAAGTTGGTGCTGTTGACACATTATTAGGTAAAGCCTTAGAAAAAATAAAAAAACTAAAGCAATTTGATGACTCTATAATTATTATTACTTCTGACCATGGTTCTTCTTTTATTCCAGGCCAGTCCCGTAGGATGGCTCATAAAGACACTATTGTTGATATCTCTAGCATTCCTCTGTTTATTAAATATCCGAATCAGTCTGAGCAAGTTATAGACAAAAAATTGGCTAGTAATTTAGATGTTTTACCTACCTTGCTTGGAGTAGATTTTCAAGCGAATACTGGTATTAAGTTTGATGGAATTGACTTAAAAAGCAGTCAAATTAGAACGGCTCCAGTTAATATTATCCAAAGTGGAAACAGGACGACTTCTCTTCCTGAAAACCATCATTTAATGTTTAAGAAACATTTAAAAGAAAAAAGTAGTTTATTTCCTCCCCCAGCTTGGGACAGTGTTTACAATCCTGATGATGAAAAACCGTTTTTAAATTTATCAATAAGAGCATTAAATATTAAAAACACAGTTTTTGATGCCATCAGTATGAAAAACAGCAATTTATTTAAACATAACATACTTAATAGCCAATATGTACCTAGTTATTATCGCCTTAAAATAAACAAAGAAATAGATGGTGTTAATGAAATATTGGTCGCTTTAAATGGTAAAATTGTTAGTCACTGCTTTACATTCGTCCATGCTCCAAACGAGTGTGCTGGATTGATCAACCCCAGTGTTTTTCAATCGTTTGCAGATAAATCAGAATTAAATTTTAGATTTTTTTCCGTAATCAGTAAAATCAATGCTTATGTTGTTACTGAATTAAAAAGCAAGGGCAATGAAACTGCTAAAATAGTAAAGGCTGATGACTACGAAAGCATTGTTTATGATAATGGTGTTAGTCATAAGATAGATCGCAATTCGGATATATTTGGTTCTGTTTCACTTCGAATTACAAACAATGATTCAACCTATGAATTTTATGGTTGGAGTGCTGATACTATAAAGGGAATTCCAGCTAAAAGTATTCTGTTTTTTATTGATGGAGAACTCTTTACTAAAACAACAGCAACTCTATTAAAGCCATATCTTGAAGACTTTTATGGTTTTCAATCCATAGTAAAGTCGGGTTATGAAATCACAATCCCTAAAGAACAATTGGCTAATATTAGTCAACATCAATTTCGTGTCTTTGCAGAAGGCATGGATGGAAGCATTTCGGAACACAATTATTCTGTAAGTAAAATTAAAAATATATTTAATTTAACTACTAATCGAAAAATTATCAAAAATGATAGAGCTCTTCTTTTAAAAAATTCTCAAAAGATAAAATCACCCAGTAACAAAGTTATTGTTTTTGATTCATTTGATCAAGACTATAGAGAACTTTCAAGTGGAGATTTTTTTAAAGTAAAAAAACACACGCAATGGTTGGGAAAAAGTGTATCTGTAGTCTTGCCAGTTGATAATTCCTATGAAAAAAGCTATAAACTAAAGATAACAGCGAGACCATTGATGAAAAGTGGAATATTAGAAAAACAGCGTTTGCACGTATTTGTGGATGATAAAAAAATACATGAGTCTGTGTTTATGAATAAATCTACCATAGAACTAAATCTTACCATACCAGCTAATCAAGAAAACTCAAGTATTCTTACACTTAAGATGCCTGATGCAGATCAGCCCTACAAGTTACTGGAAAACAATACGGATAGAAGGTACCTGTCATTATTTGTCTATGAGTTTACTATTACCCAAATGCCAATGTAAGTTGAAGGATATTCTTGAGTGTCAGTCGCTATGCAGTTAAAGATCGAAGTTAAAGTTTACAAATGTTCTGTAATTGTGCCATTTGTTTAAATAGGAGGTGGTGATTTTCTCTGATACTTTTGTATAACTTGGAGTCAATATATTTTTACCTGTAATTTTTTCTCTGTAATTCAGCATGGAATTTTGCCAATCTAAATTCATAAATTTAAGGATCTTTTTTACCTGGCAAAAAGGCTCGATGACAAGTCTCTCATAGGGGACAATGATAGTATTAAGCGGATAGAGTGTTTGACAATAATCGCCTAATTGTTTGACAGAAGATAAATAGTGTTTTGTTTGTTCCCAGTCTAAAAAGTTGACCATCGCATCATTTAATTTGAAATTTTGAAAATAACAACTCAAGGCTGTATCTCTTAAATCTCTGGTAGATATTATAAATTTTGCATTAGGAAAAATCCGATACAATAAGCCAATATGGATAATATTTAATGGCATTTTATCGATGACTATCTTTGTCTTTTCAGAACAGTATGCATTTCTTGCTTTTACATAGGACTTTTGAATTTTTTTAATATCCTCTACGGTCAAATCTTTGATTGTGTTTGTTAAGTTAGTGAAGTCTAAGCTGTTATTTAACAAGGAATCTATCGTTGGTTTTTCTTCAATTGTTTGTATCTCAGAATGCGAGTTTAAGATATTCTCTAATAATGTTGTGCCTGAGCGCGGTAAGCCTAACATAAATGTTATCGCTTGCTTTGAGGGAGTTAAGTTTTTAAATTGAGGTTTTAACTGATAATACTGTTTTAATTGAGCCACTGTACTCATGGAGTAAAAACTTTGCCCTGTTAGTTGTTCATAGGCCTTTGTTTGTTTGAGTGAACTATTGCTTAGAGTGTAGTATTTAAAGGCTTTTTTAAATTTTTTTTGTTTCTCTTTTATTTGTGCTTTTACCGAGTAATAAATAGACTGGTTTTGGCAAGATAGTTTTTCTTTTGAAATTTTCTTTATGGCTTTATTGGCTTGTTGGTAGTTTTTGTTTCTTAATTTAAGTTTAGCTTTAACTAGATTGCATTTAAAGCTTGTAGCATCGAGTTTAATCCCTTTGCAGCTATATAAACCTGCATGTTCAAGATCGTTGGTTAATTCATAATTCCATGCTAGAGTTTCTATGGTAAATATGTTTTCAGGCATACTTTTCGCTAATTTAATTGCGCTTGTGTAATGACCATTTATTTGCAAAAACTTAATATGAGCGTTTTTGATTAAATCATTCGATGGATTTGAACTTTGGATTAACTTAATCCCTTCTTCGTTTTGATTGGTTTGGCTATAGATTTCTAGCAAGTACATTTGGACACTTGTATCTACAGGCCTTTCTTTTATTGCTAGTTTTAAAGATTGTTCAGCTTTCGTTAGATTGTCAGTATGGAAATAGGCTATTCCATTGAGAATAAGTGCATCAATATCGTATTTGATTTTTAAGACCTTTTCGGTTTTTTCTATTACATCGTGGTACTGTTGGCTCTTAAAACTTTTATAGGCTTCAAGTAACAGAGTTTGAGTTTTATTCATTTAATCCAACTGTTCGGGGTTAAATCAAATGCAATACTAATTCGATCCTCGTTTGTTTCGTGTGGGATTGTTTGGTGATACATATACGATGGAAATATAACGAGTTTGCCCTCTTGAGGTTTTATATACCCTTTTTCCTTGTTGATTGAAAGACTAATATCATTAGGAATACAGCCGTATTCAAAATAGCCTTGATGGCCTTGTGTTGATTTGGTGATTTTAGGTATTTTACAGTAGTAAGCCCCACTTATCCATGAGTCTTCGTGGATGTGTTTATCAATAAAACCATCACCTTTGACCCAGGTTGCCCAAGAAGATATCTTGAAGTCATAGGTTTTGTGTTTTAACATAAAATGGTCTTGTTGCTCTGGTAGTTTATCAATGTAATCGATTATTTTTTCTAACAGTAACTTTTTAAAGGTAAGAATAGATTTGTTTTGGTCTGCAAATAAGTTGTCGGTTAAGTAGCCATTTCGTGCAGCTAGACCATTGGGGTTTTTTCTTAACAGGCTGTGATTCTTAATGTCAAATTCTAAGTCACAATTAAAAGTCTCGAGATTAAGATAATCTTCTGATGGATTGAAATAGTATTCTTTAACAAAATGTTCAGTGGCTAGTTCTTTCTTAACTTGCTTGTTCTGATTCTTTGCCATGTTAGTGATGGTGTAATAGGCAAGCGCTCTTTGATCTGTACCGTCTATATTTAAGGCTCTAGTTAAGTATTTTTCTGATTGCTGTAGTTTGCTTTGCTGCAACTTAATAATTCCTTTAAGCCTTACTGCTTGGTTGTTGCTATTTTCTATTTTAATTATTTTATTGAGGACTTTTAAGCTTTTCTTTTTTTTGTTTTCTAATTTATAGAGTTCAGCCTTTGTATAGAGATAAGTGCAATTGTATTGATCTAAAATTAATGCTTTTTTAATATTCTTCAGTGCTTGTTTATGCTGAGCCATCTTTTGAAAGGCCAATGCTTTGCAAAAATAAGCTTGATGATAGTTTTGATTTAATTGAAGGCATTTATTTGCGTAGTCAATAGAAAGAGCTAAATCCTCTGCGCTAGTTAATTTTGAATATGCGGCCGCAAGATTGTAAAGATTAATATCTGAATATTTGTACTTTAATAGTTCTTTGTAAATTTCTACAGCCTTTGAAAAATTTGCAAGTTTAGAATGTGTTTTAGCCAGTAATCCTGTTAATTCGACATCATTCTGTCTGTTATCTAATTCTTTAAGAACGCTTTCGAATTTGTTTTGGAAAAAACTTAAAAACAATTTATTTTTAGCCCATTCCTCAGTGTTGCCAATGTGTTGTTTGGATTCAAAAACTTTTTGTTCAAAGAGATTAAGATTATCGGAATATCTTAGTTGTTTGAGTAGCATGAACCAAGCTTGGCTAAGTTGTGGAGATTGTTTGGATAAATTTATTAATACCTCAAGAGCCTTATTTGTTTTATCTAATTTTACAAAGCAGTGGGCTTGGTTTAATGTTGCTGCTTGCTTGAAGTTAGCATCAATTAAGCTTTTTTCAAAGGCAATTTGTGCTTTAGAGTATTTTTGTAACGAGAGCAAGGCAAGTCCAAGATGATAATAATAAGAACCCTTTTCTTTAATTTTAATTAAGTTCTCAAATAGATCCTTAGCTTCTTTATTGCGATTTATTCTTAATGCAGATAAGGCTTTAAGTTCTAACAAGTTTGGATTAGATTCTTCATTGTCAATTTCTCCAAATGTTTTCGAATAATCCCCTTGTTTGTATAATTTATAGATATAATCTTTCATGTTATTTAGCTAAGAGCCATCCTGTTATTGCCAATCTTGGATTTTTTGCCATGGGTGATACATAAGAGACAAAATGGTTTTGAGGTACTTTGAAGATGGATAGTGAATTATATTCTGGAATTAATGTACTTACTATATTTCCTTTTGAGTCCAATAGGGATAACAAACCTCCCCAGTCAGGATTCCAATTTTCGGAAAACCCAATGACATAGGCATAAAGCCTTCCTTCCTGTTCGTTCTCATCGTTATGCTGGGTTAAAAAATGACCTGGAAGATAGCGTGTTGCTTGTGCATTAATCTTAATTATTGAACTGTCTTTTGTAAGGGTCTTAAAATATTTTATTGTATCGGGATGATTTAACCATTCTAGAACTTTATTTAAGAACAAGTTCGGGTTTCTTTTTTCAATATATGCAGTAACCATCATGTAAGAGTTGTAAATAAATTGAAACTCTTCATTGATTTGTAATTTTAATAATTTTTTGTTTTCGTTAGAAAGATTTTTAACGTCGTTGGTTTTTAGAAATGTTTCAGGTTTTCCATTGAGCCTGCAAGCAAGACCCCAATCAATTTCATTTTTCAAACAATCAGATATCTTAGTGGCATAATCTGTAGTAAGAAAATTGCTGATTCGAAGATGTTTGTGTTTTTTAAGTGATGAACTTAATTCAGAAATATTTTTTTCATTGATATACATAAAAATAAAGCCCGTACTAGACGGGCTTTATTATATAACATTTTATAAAAATAATTGTTATATTAACTTACAACATTTTTAAAAACGTTTGTTTACTCTTAACCAATAGAAACGACCAGCACCATCATATAAACCGCTTTGGTAGCTATTTGCAAAAGCGTTTACTGATAATGGAGGAGCTCTATCAAATAAGTTTTCTATACCTACTGAGAAACTCATATCATAATCAGCTAAGTTATAAGTAACATTAGCATCATGAATAGTGTAACCAGCAATTGAACGACGATCTAAGTCACCATCTGGGTTAGCTGGGGTTCCATCGGCCCCATTATAGTTACTGGCAAATGTACACCATAAGAAATCTTCAGGTACTACACCACCTACCGCATTTGGATCATCTGTTGGTCTAACATTGCCATTTCTTGCAGGGTTACAATTTTCATTATGACCTGCAGTGTAGCGTGATTGCCAACTTACGTTCCAGTCGCCATAAGCCCAGTTGAGTGTCAAGTTTGATTTAACTCTTGGTAATTCAACAAAAGCTCCACCATTAATTAGTGTGCCATTAGCATTGTAAACAGGATCAAGTCCAAAACCAGGGTTGTCAACGAGATATCCAGGAGCGTTAGGGTCATCAATAGTAAAGTTTCTGTTTGAGAAATTGTATTCATCAGTATAGGATGTGTCCCAAACTGCTGAAAACAACCCATAATCTGTATCAAAGCTGTACTTAACATTTAAATCGACGCCAGAAACTGAAAGCTCCGCAGAGTTAATACCATTAGATAACACATCTGTAACAGCTCCACCAGGAGAACGCTGCATTAAATTACAGAACAATGTTCCTGTATTGGCACAACTGCTAAGAATTGTATTAGCAGATAGACTTGTTACAACATTAGTAATGCTGATATCGTAATAATCTACAGACATTACCAAGCCTTCGATAAAGCTAGGTTCGAAAACCATACCTAAAGTAAATGACTTAGATTCTTCAGGCGTTAAATTTTCATTAGAACCTACAGTGATTCTGATTTGAGAATTGGCTTGTACATAATTTGAAGAGAGCCCTTGGCAACCAGGTAGTGTTGCAGCATCATCTTGAACCGCGTTACCATTACCACCATTTGCTGGATCATCATCTCCAGAGTTTCCAGAACAAGGGTCGGATAAATCAGGGAATGAATCTCCAGATCCACCAAATAACTCAGCTATATTGGGAGCTCTGAATCCTTCAGAATATGTAGCTCTTACTAACAATTCATCAATGGGTTTCCAACGAAGGCCAACTTTACCAGTAGTGTTACTACCGAAAGCATCGTAATCAGAGTATCTAGCAGCTATTGCTAAATCCAATGCTTCTGCACCAGTCACACCTGATAATAATGGTACATTGAACTCGGTGAAAAATTCATTCACTTTAAAAGCACCGTTTGTCGGATCAGATTGGTTGCCAGAAGTTTGACCTGAAGTAATGATATAGTCCGGTCTAAAGAAGCCAGAAGCTGTTCTGTGCTCAAAACCAGCGGCAAATCCTAAAGGACCTGCTGGAAGTTCAGCTATTTCAGAACTAATAACCGCATCATAGGTGATTAATTTTGATTGACCAAAAGATTTAGCTTCAAAAGTTATGAAGTCAGCCATTTCTGGAGTGATTGAGCCTTCACCGCCAAAAAGATTTAATGGAATACAAGAAGGTTGAAGACCTGAAGCGATTTCATTGGCATAAGATGCGGCACAAGCGTTGCTTAGAGATTCAGCAACACGAGTCATGTTTAATTCACCATCACCTCGACGAACTTGATCAGTACGACCTAATGAGTAGTTTACAGACCAATCCCAACCAGTACCTGCATCAATAAATCCTTCAAAACCTAAACCATAATGGAATGTGTCAACACGATCTGAGAATATTCTGTTGCCAGCTTCGATCATTCTTCTGCCAATAAGGTATGTGTAGGTTCCTGGAATATCAACACCATAAGGATTGTATGGATTTTGTGCGCCGATATCAATAATATCAACACCAGGTCTTGAACCAAAAGCAAATCCAAAGAACAAGGGTTGAGGTGCTAATAGTCTAATTGATTCACGGCGATTGAATAATACTTCTGATGAAACAGAAATATTGTCTGTTAATTGATATTTGCCTTGTACATAGACAGAAGTTCTTTCCTGTGGTGTAATTAGGTAGTTATCAGGAGCATAGTTAAAGCGCGTATCATTGCTGAACGGGATCAAATCAGGATCGTTGACATCATTGAAGCCATTTGAGCCTGGAGTTGTTGTACAGTTAGATAAGGTAATGCCAAATGGATCGCCACATGATGAGCCAATTGGATTAGCGCCAGGAGGTGTGAATATCATGAAACGACCTTGAGGTGTTCCTGAGCTGCCTTGAGTGTTTCCTGTTCCAAATAATGGAAGAGCAGAAAAATCTCTATCACCAGCAAATATGGCTTCAATTTTGGTGTATTCTGCGTTGAAGAACAAGCTGCCACGATCACTCGTTGCGCCCATTGCTACATTGAAGCTTTGGCGTGCACCATCATCTTCGCCTGTTTTTCCGTAATATGCGCTTGTTTCTACGCCTTCGAAATCTGAACGAGTGATAATATTAATTACACCCGCAATCGCATCCGAACCATAAACAGCTGAAGCGCCATCTTTTAGTACATCAATACGCTCAATAACTGTAATAGGAATTGTTGTTAAATCAGCGGCACCGCCAATTGTTCTTACCCAGCGACGACCATTAACCAAGACCAATACACGATTGGAACCTAAGTTACGTAAGTCAACACGGATAGAACCATCACCACCGTTGTTATTTGATAAGTTTAATGATGCGCCTGCAGCAGGTATTTGGCGAAGTAAATCACCAACATCAGTTAAACCAGTTCTTTGAATGTCTTCACGATCAATTGAAAATACTGGAGCTGCTGTTTCAAGATCTGTTGCACGGATATGAGAACCCGTTGTAACAATTCGATCCAGCTTTACTTTATCTTCATCTTCATCTGCTGCAAATGCACCACCTGTTGATAGTAGTACACTCGTAGCTAGCAATGATTTAATCGCCAAATACATAGGATTACGTTTATTTTTCATCTACATTATTCTCCCAGCCAATAAGGCAAAAAGGTTTATTTATTTTATCTTTCCATGCTATTTATTTCGCGGAAATCCTTCCCACATGTCGCTATAGTAACAATTTTCACACTAAAATTTAACTTATTTTTAATGTTTTTATCAAATAGCTACGAAAAGAGTCGAATTTGATTGTGCTTGAAATCTCAATAATAGAAATCTTCTTGAGAATGCAAGTGACTGATATGCATGGTAAATCAAGAAAAACAGAAGTTGCCTTATTTTAAGATGAGGTGTTTTTTTTGAATTTCCCAGTGGCATTAAGGACTTGTATTATCACCCAAATCCCGATATAGAAAATCAAAATGTGAGCACAAGCCCTTAATGCGCCTAAGAAATCCTCAAAAAAGCGAAAAATAGACCTAAACCCAGCTTTCCTTCATTACGATCGCTATTCTCGGACAAGCTCCTAGGTGTATTTAGTTTTTGTGAATTCCTATGCATATCAGTTACTTGCACTCTAAATTGCGATTCTATATCGGGATTTGGGTATCAACATATTCTATATCGGGTCAAGGGCAGTATTGATCTGGATCGAAGTTATTAAAATGTAAAAATCAAGACAAAGTATAAACTCACTTAAAAATACGTTAAACTCGTTCCTTCTTTAATAACCGTTTGAGTTGTCCATGTTTAACTATATCCTCAAGCGCTTGCTTGCGGCTATTCCTACTTTGTTGCTGCTAATCACGGTGGCCTTTTTTTTGTTAAGAGTGGCTCCTGGGGGCCCTTTTGATAGCGAAAAAGAAATGCCAGTCGAAATTCAACGCAGCTTGGCGGCCAAATACCATATGGATGAAACTCTTTTACAGCAGTATTTTCGTTATCTTGCTAATATTTCACGAGGTGATTTTGGTCCTTCTTTTCAGTACAAAGATTTTACTGTGACAGAGTTGATTGCCGAAGGCTTCCCCGTATCATTATCTCTGGGAAGTTTGGCCTTGTTTTTTGCCTTGATTGTGGGTGTCAGTATTGGCACTATTGCTGCAGTCAAACAAAATTCCTGGGCCGATTACTTGTTAATGTCTTCGGCCATGAGTGGTATTTCTGTGCCTAATTTTGTTGTTGCTCCCTTGTTGCTGTTGTTTTTTGCTGTTTATAGAGATTGGTTTCCCGCAGGAGGGTGGGGAGAAGGTCAATGGCGCTATTTAATTTTGCCCGTTTTGGCCCTGTCCCTGCATTATGTGGCTTATATTTCGCGTTTAATGCGCTCTTCCATGATTGAAATATTGCAATCAGATTATATACGTACAGCCAGAGCCAAGGGGTTGTCTCTGTCCCAAGTCATTATAAAACATGCTCTGCGACCTGCTTTATTGCCTGTGGTTTCCTATTTGGGCCCTGCTGCTGCTGGCATTATTACCGGTTCAGTTGTTATTGAGAAAATTTTTGCAATTCCTGGTCTCGGAGCTTACTTTGTTCAGGGCGCCCTTAATCGTGATTACACTTTAGTGATGGGGGTTATTGTTTTTTTTGGAGTGTTGATTGTGCTGTTTAATCTTCTTGTTGATGTGCTTTATGCTTGGCTGGATCCAAAAATTCGATTGGAGTACAGTTAATTGTTCAATTCATCGAGTAAAACTTTGCATAAAGCAGCACAGCTACCTAAGCATGGCAAAAGCCTGTGGCACCATGCTTGGCTGCGCTTAAAATCTAACAAGTTGGCCTTGTTTAGTGCTTTTACCTTGCTGTTTTTGCTACTGATGATTGTTTTTGGGCCTTATTTTTCTCAGTATGCTTTTGATTTTATTGATTGGGAATATATGTCGATTGCTCCTGACTTTGCCTCTGGGCATTATTTTGGCACCGATGCTTTGGGGCGTGACCTCTATGTTCGCACCTTATTAGGAGGTCGGATATCGCTGTTGGTTGGTCTGGTGGCAACCAGTGTTAGCTTAATTATTGGTGTCACTTATGGTGCCGTTGCTGGTTATTTTGGTGGAGGCATTGATAGCATCATGATGCGTCTGGTTGATGTCTTGTATGCTTTGCCTTTCATGTTTTTGGTGATTCTGCTCACTGTTGTTTTCGGCAACCATATCTCTCTAATTTTTGCAGCCATTGGTGGTTATATTTGGTTAGACATGGCGCGCATCGTTCGTGGTCAAACCATGAGTCTCAAAAACAAAGAATTCATCGAAGCCGCCCAAGCCATGGGTGCCACCACTCCTGCTATTATTTTCAAGCATATACTGCCTAATTTGTTTGGTATTGTTGTCGTTTATATCACCTTAACTATTCCTCAGGTGATTTTGATCGAAGCATTTCTGAGCTTTCTGGGTTTAGGCATTCAAGAACCCTACACCTCGTGGGGAGCCTTGGTCAATGAAGGTGCGTTGGATATGGAAATTTCTGCCTATTCTTTGCTCTTTCCCGCTGGATTTTTGGCCGTTACTTTGTTTTGTTTTAATTTTATTGGCGATGGCATACGTGATGCCATTGATCCTAAAAAGAGTTAATGCGGTTAAATTATCTATTTTCACAGCCCACTATCGGGTAAAATATCCGTATTCAAATAATTTTCAAGGATTACTATGTGGTTTAAAAATGCCCGAATTTTTCAATTGCCAGAAGACTTTTCCATAGAAGCGGATCAACTTTCAGAACAACTCATCCATGATGAACTCAAGCCTTGTGGCCCTCAAGACATGTCTTCTCAAGGGTGGATTTCTCCCTTTAACAGCAACAGCGAAGTATATTGTTGGCAGTGTGGTGATGCACAACTGATGACACTCGCGATTGAAGATAAAATTCTTCCTGCTGCGGTTATTAACCAACAATTGCAAGAGAAAGTCTCCCAAATCAAGTCAGAAACTGGTAGCAAACCTGGCCGTAAAGTACAAAGCGATATGAAGCAAGAGTTGATGTTTGAACTCTTGCCTCAAGCCTTTAGCAAATTAAAAAAGATGAGTGCTTACATCGATAACAGCTTGAATTTGCTCGTGGTTGATTCTTCTAGCCAAAACCCTGCAGAAAATCTGGTTTCTCAATTGCGTCAGACTTTGGGTTCGTTCAAGGCTTCTGCTTTTGGCGAATCCTCGGCTATGGCTACGGTCTTAACCCGTTGGATTACCGAGGGTCAGGCTCAAGCAGGAATTGAATTTGGATCCAACCTTGTTTTGGAAACACTGGATGAAGCCAAAAGTGTTATCCGTGCTAAAAATGTCAATTATCTGACCGATGAAATGCAGCGCCATATTGAAAATGGTTACCTTGTTACCCAGATCGGTTTGATTTATAACGATCGTATCGAATTTACCTTAACGCATGATTTTGCCGTTAAAAGTATCAAATTCACCGACAGTGTTTTGGATGAAATGGATCAAAACAGCATAGAGTCTGAAGAACAGTTATTGGACACTCGATTTTCGCTATTAAGCCTTGAATTAAGAGAATTGTACCAAACCCTGTTTACTATTTTTTCTCGGGAAGAGCTGTAAATGAAGCCATGGGTAGAAAAATTTAGCCAATACATCCACACGTTGGAATCTGCCGATGCGGCTCACGATGCCGCTCATGTTCAACGTGTTGCTGTTAATGCCGTTAAATTCGCAAAAATCGAGGGGGCTAATTTGTCTATTGTCATTCCTGCTGTGTGGCTGCATGACTGTGTTTCTGTTTCAAAAAGCTCCGAATTACGTCTGCAAGCCTCGCGTTTATCGGCTCTCAAAGCCCAAGAGTTGCTGAATGAATGGGGCTACCCACAAAATAATATTGAAGCCATCAAGCATGCCATCGAAGCCCACAGTTATTCGGCCAATATTGCCCCGACGACACTGGAAGCAAAAATAGTACAAGATGCCGATCGCATAGATTCCATCGGCGCTATCGGTGTTGCCCGTATGATGATGGTCGGTGGCAAAATGGATTGTAGTTTGTATCATCAACAAGACCCTTTTTGTCAACAACGCTCAGCCGATGATCGGCAATGGACACTCGATCATTTTTATGCCAAGTTACTTAAACTCAATGCTGGATTTCATTGTCAGGCAGCAAAGGACGAAGCGCAACGCAGACACAATTACATGTTGGCTTTTTTACAACAGCTAAAATCGGAGATTCTTTGAAATTTCGTTATAGTCAATTGATAGCTGTTTTTGTCTTTATTCTTGCAGGCGATGCCCATGGTTTAAATACGCAACAGAAACTATTCAAAAAACTCTATACTCAAGCGCTTCAGGGTGATGAAACTGCCGTTGTGCAAGCCCAAAAAAAACTACAAGGCTACCGCTTATTGCATTATATTGACTATGCTTTGCTTAAATCTAAAATGTCTCAACTCCCAGAACAAAGTATTGAAAAATTTAAAACTCAACACCCCAAAAGCCCGCTCAATAACAATCTGGATAGAATGCTGACTTACGAATATGGCAAGCAAAAAAAATGGCAAGCTTATTTGAAACGTTATAAAAACAACAAAGATTCGTTAAGCAAACACTGCTGGTACTTGCAAGCTAGAATTGCAACAAAAGACACCAAGGGTCTAGATATAGCGATTGAAAACACCTGGCTCAATGGCTTGTCGCTTCCTGAAGCCTGCAACCCTGTTTTTAAATGGTGGCAAAAACAAGGCTTCATGAGCCAGGAACTGTTATTAAAAAGATTTAGATTATGCTACAAAATCAATAATGCCTCAACAGCTCGTTATTTGGCCAGTAAAATGAAGCCTAAACCAGCATGGGTTCAGCACGCTTTGCAATTGATGCAAACACCCATAGCGACCTTAAAAAAATCCATTCATTGGCAAGACAACAGCCACAACCGAGATGTGGTTTATATTAAAGCAAAGGCCATGGCACAAAAACAGCCCGAAACACTTTATCAGCTTTGGGCTGACCTCAAAAAACACTACAGCTTCAGTGAAAAACGCAAAGCCAAGGTAGAAAGAACAATCGCCCTTTTTGCAGCCACAGATTATTTGCCCTTTACTATCAAAGCCATGAATGCTTTGCCTGCTGATCAGCACGATTCGCAAATTCACGGATGGAAAGTTCGCTATTTTCTCTATCACCAAGACTGGAAAAATGCCATTAAAGCCATTGCCGCTATGCCTGATTTTCAGCATAAAAAGGACAGTTGGCAATACTGGTTAGCTCGTGCTTATGCAAAGACTGGGCAAGTTGATGGCGCTAAGAAAATATTCGCAAAACTTGCCTTAAAGACCAATTATTATGGTTTTTTGGCTGCTGATCACATGCGATTGCCGTATGAAATATGCACTGAGGACATTGCCGCTTCGCTTATAGTTAAACTGCCCGAACCCCTAGAAAATGCCTTTGAGCTGTTTGCCTTAGACATGATCAAAGAGGCTCGCAAAGAGTGGATTATTGGATATCGCCAATTGAATCGTGGCCAACGCCGCGCTCTGGCTGATCTGGCTTACCAAAAAGGCTGGTACAACAAAGTTTCTGCTATCATGTCTGCATTGGGCTTGTGGAAAAACTACAAAATGCGCTATCCCTTGGCCTATCAACAGGAAATCTCTAAAATTGCTAAACAAAACAATTTATTGCCCCAGTGGATTATGTCCATTATTACTCAAGAAAGTGCTTGGCAAACTGATGCTATATCCAGTGCCGATGCGCGTGGGCTCATGCAGCTTATTGATGCAACAGCCAAACAGCTCAGTAAAAAACTGGGGCTAAAATACTGGGGTAAACCTCAATTGCACGATGCACAATTTAACCTCAAACTTGGTATTTTTTATCAACGACAACTGTTTGACAAGTTTAACGATCATCCTCTTTTGGCATTGGCCTCCTATAACGCGGGCGAATCTAAGGCTCAGGATTGGCTCAAGCAATTTCCCACAGCACCTGATATATGGACCGAGACCATTCCTTACCGTGAAACCCGCGGTTACATTACCAAAATACTCACCAATATCACTATTTACGACTGGTTAATCAATGCAAAGCCACAAAGAATTAGTTCCTGGATGCCTTCTTTTCCTGTTGACAATCATGTCATGAAAAAATGGCCGAACACAACCATTGCTCAACAGCGGACTACCGTAGGATGCCACCAATGAAAATTTATTTAGTGGGTGGTGCCGTAAGAGACCAGTTGTTAGGGTTAAAAGTCAAAGACCGTGACTTTGTAGTGGTAGGCGCGACGCCGCAACAAATGTTAGACCAAGGCTTTCGTCCTGTTGGACAGGATTTTCCAGTTTTTTTACACCCCAAGTCGCACGAAGAGTATGCCTTAGCACGAACCGAAAGAAAAACCAGTAAAGGCTACCAAGGCTTTGCATTTAATACCGATGTTTCTGTCAGTTTAGAAGAGGATCTAGCTCGCCGAGATCTTACCATAAATGCCATGGCTATGGACATGACAAGCCATGAAATTATTGACCCATATAAGGGTCAAAGTGATTTAAAAAACAAAGTTTTACGGCATGTTTCCAACGCTTTTCTTGAAGACCCTGTTCGCATATTAAGGCTTGCACGGTTTTCCTCACGTTACCATCACCTCGGTTTTACAGTGCATCCAAAGACCCAAAAACTCATGCAGAAAATGGTTGCTAACGGTGAAGTTGATGCTTTAGTGGCTGAAAGAGTTTGGCAAGAGCTCAAGCAAGCCCTGAATGAAACCACGCCGTCAGCCTTTATCAAAACACTGAGGGCTTGCGGCGCATTGAAAATACTTTTCCCTGAATTTAATCAGCTTTTTGGTGTTCCTCAAACGGCCAAATGGCATCCAGAAATTGACACTGGCATCCATTGTATGATGGCCATGGATCAGGCCGCTCATCTTGCCAATGATACTGCTTTTGCCGTCTTTAATCATGATTTAGGCAAGGGCATAACGCCTAAAGAAATTTTGCCCTCTCATAAAGGTCACGAAGCCGCTGGTGTGCCCTTGGTTGAGGATGTTTGCAAAAGGTTAAAAGTTCCTTCTCTGCATAAAAAATTAGCGATACATGTCTGTCGTTGGCATTTGCACAGTCATACTGCTTTTGATCTGCGTGCTGGCACTATTCATAAGCTGTTTCTAAGTACAGCGGCCTATCAGCAACCATTGCAATTTGATAAATTTTTACAGGCCTGCCAAGCCGACGCAACAGGCCGCTTGCACCATGAAAATAAAGCTTATCCTCAAGCAGATTATTTAAGAAAGTGCTTAAAATCTGCTCAAAACATTGATGTTAAAGCGTTAATAGATCAAGGGTTTTCTGATGCAGCATTGGGAATTCAAATCAACCAGCAGCGCATCAAACAAATTAAACGTGTGAAATTAAGCCAGCCCTTTGTTCTTAGGTGATTCTGTATAGGGATTTCGGATAAGTGTGTTTTATCAATCAGGATTAGGGTATAATGCGCTTATATTTTAAATCTATCTATTTTGGAGATTCTCATGGGTATAAGTCCTGTACAAATTGGTATTATCTTGTTGATTGTTGTCTTAATTTTTGGCACCAAAAAATTAAAAAATGTTGGCAGTGATTTAGGTGAAGCTGTTAAAGGTTTTAAAAAAGGCCTCAAAGACGAAGATAAACCTGAGCTAACGGATGAACAATCTGAACAATCCGATGCTGTCGAAAAAGTTGAATCCAAAGATTCAGAAAAGTCTTAATTTAACTGAACTCTTAGAATCACATGTTTGATATCGGCTTTTCAGAAATGTTTATGGTGCTAGTCATTGCTCTAATAGTGATTGGTCCTGAACGCTTACCTGCTGTGGCCAAAAAAATAGGCCGTTTCATCGGCAAAGCCAAACAATCTTTCGAGAATGTTAAGCGAGAAGTACAAAGTGAATTGGAAACCGAAGAACTCAACAAAAGATTAGCTGAAAACAATATTCTCAAAGACACCAAAGAATCTGTCGCAGATATCTCTGATGAACTGAAAGGCATTGCCAAGAAAGCTGGCGAAAAAATCCCTGAAACAAAAAACTGGAACAGTTAAACCCAACATCATGTCCGACACGCAAACTTTTGTCTCTCATTTGATTGAACTTCGTAGCCGATTAATCAAGGCTGTTGTTGCGATTTTACTGATAGTCATTGTCCAACTTCCTTTTGCAGGGGAAATCTATTCACTGATGGCTCGACCCGTTATGGCCTATTTGCCTGAGGGCAGTAGCATGATTGCAACAGGCGTCTTGTCGCCCTTTTTAACACCGTTTAAAATGGTATTTATTCTTGGAATCATTCTTTCCATGCCTTTTATTTTGTATCAAATCTGGGCCTTTATCGCACCAGGCTTGTACAAGCATGAAAAACGTATCGCCCGTCCCTTGTTGTTCTCCAGTATTTTTCTATTTTATTTGGGCTGTTTGTTCGCCTATTTTGTTATTTTTCCTATCTTGTTCCAATTTATACCAGCAATTTCTCCTGCTGGAGTCAATTACATGCCAGACATCAACAGTTATTTGGATATTGTTGTGCGTTTGTTTTTTGCCTTTGGCTTAGCCTTTGAGGTGCCTATTGCTGTTATTTTGATGATACTTATGGGCGTAACCACACCTGAAAAACTGGCAAATAACCGCCCCTATGTTGTGGTTGGGGTTTTTGTTGTTGGCATGATTTTAACCCCGCCAGACATGATTTCCCAAACCTTAATGGCTATTCCAATGTGGATGCTGTTTGAATTGGGAATTGTTATGGGGCGTTTACTTAAAAAGCGCAGGATAGCCGAAAAGGAAGAACACGAACAATCGAATTAATAACCTAATCTTGGCTTAAAAATACGATTGAAAAGACAAATCTGAGGGGTTTGTCCGAGAACAGGTGTCTTTACTCGGACAAACACAGCGCCGTTAAATGGTTGCGTTTATTTATCTTCTACTTTCCAAACAACAGGCCGCCAAAGATTTGGATCCCGTTCACTGGTATCGTAGCCGACAAAATACATTTTTCCTTCTTGAACATCAATTTCTAAACTGTTGTTTTTTCTCGGGCTCACTTGCTTTTGTCTTTTAATCTGAGTTTTGCTTCTTTGATCAAGGTTTATTGCAGCACGGAAGCGCAAGGTATGCGTCCCAGGCTTTAACCACACCGCATTTTTGCGTTCGATAATTTGTTTGCCATCAATTGCAAACAGAGAAACAGGAAATATATCTTTGGAGGGATGCTGTTGACTAAAATTCAGCATGCCATGAGGTTCTGATGGTTTAACAAAAGGGTTTGCGAATATTATGCTTGAAAACAACACAAGTACTAAGGTGATTTTTATATTCATTTTCTTGTCCTGATTGGATGAGTATTGGTGGTATAAGCTTACTCTTTGAGGGGCTTGCTGTCAAATTTAGAGCAGCAGCCATTCAGTTTCAGTTCATGCATTTCAGCCATCTATTGATTTAAATCGACCAAGAATAGGTTATAATGCAATCTTCAATGGCATACTATACACCTGATATGAAAACAGCAACAAATCAAGTCATCTATCGTAAAGACTATACACAGCCCAGTTATTGGGTTAAATCTGTTAATCTTGGTCTTATGATTGAGGATGATTTTACTTTGGTTAAATCAAAGATTTATTTCCAAAGAAACTCTAATTCTGAAAACTCTACCTTAGAATTAAACGGCGTTGATCTAGAACTGTTATCTCTCTCTATTAATGGTAAAAAATTATCATCGGATCAGTTTACTAGTGATGCTGAAAGTTTGTATTTGGATGACTTGCCAAAAGAATTTGAATTGCAAATTGAAAACAAAATCTACCCCAGTCAAAATAAAGCCTTAGAAGGGCTCTACCAATCTGGCAATTTCTTTTTGACTCAATGCGAAGCAGAGGGCTTTAGAAAAATCACCTATTATCCTGATCGTCCAGATGTTATGGCGCCATTTGATGTTACTTTGGTTGCGAATAAAGAAAAATATCCTGTATTACTTTCAAATGGCAACTTAGTCAGTTCAGGCAGCTTGAAAAATGGCAAACATTATGCGGTTTGGTCGGATCCTCATCCCAAGCCGAGTTATTTATTTGCAACTGTAGCAGGCGATCTGGAATTTATTGAAGAAGACTATACAACATCACTTGGTGATAAGGTTGTGTTAAGAATATATGTTGAAAAAGAAAACATTAATTCCTGTCAGTATGCTATGGATTCTCTTATTCGTTCGATGAAATGGGACGAGCAACGTTTTGGTTTAGTCTATGACCTCTCTCAGTACAATATTGTTGCTACCAATGATTTTAATATGGGAGCCATGGAAAACAAAGGTCTGAATATCTTCAATTCAAAATACGTCTTAGCTCGACCAGAAACGGCAACTGATTCTGATTTCATTGGTGTAGAAGCGGTTATCGGTCACGAATATTTCCACAATTGGACTGGCAATAGGGTCACCTGTCAAGATTGGTTTCAGCTCAGTTTAAAAGAAGGCCTTACTGTTTTTAGAGACCAAGAATTTACTTCTGATATGCAGTCACGTGCGGTTAAACGCATAGAAGATGTTCGTATTCTCAAGTCCTTGCAATATGCTGAGGATGCTGGTCCCATGTCACACCCTATACGGCCCGACTCATTCATTGAAATTAATAACTTTTACACTTTAACTGTCTATCAAAAAGGTGCGCAGGTTGTTGGTATGTATCAGACTCTGTTAGGCAAAGAAGGCTTTCGAAAAGGCATGGATTTGTATTTTGAAAGACACGATGGGCAAGCAGTAACCTGTGACGACTTTAGACTTGCAATGGCTGATGCCAATCAAGTCGATCTCACTCAATTTGAGAGATGGTACTCTCAAAATGGCACTCCACGAATCAAAATCAAAGAAAAATACGATGCTGACAAACAACAATATACTCTAAAGATCAAACAAAAAGCGCCGATAAATATTTCTAAAAAAGCATACGAAGCCATGCACATTCCAATGCGCTGTGCCTTGTTTGATGACAAAGGTAAGCAGCTTTCTTTGCAGGAAGACTCGGCTGTAGAAACGACGCTTGAAATCACCAAGAAAAAGCACAAATTTGTCTTTAATAATATCCCAAGCAAACCAATTGCCTCTTTATTCAGAGGTTTTTCAGCACCAGTAAATGTAAAATTCAAGCGACCTATCGAACAACTAACGCAACTCATGTCTTTTGACACTGACTCTTATAACAAATGGGATGCTGCTCAATTAGTGGCGACAAAAGTCATTCTCGATGCTTATGATGCTCTGTGCCAAGATAAAGATGCTCAATGCCCGCATTATTTTATTGAAGCCATCAACTTAATTGTTACCGACGAAAACACAGATCCTGCATTGCTTGCAGAAGCCTTAACGCTACCCACATTAAAGACATTAATGGCTGATATGTCTGATATCAACATCGATGCCTTGCATCATGCCCGAGAATTTATTAAAAAAACCGTCGCTAATGCCTTAGAAATTGAGTTTTTATCTGTCTATTACCAAAATTATGTCGAAGGTGATTATCGTGTTATTTCGAGTGACATTGCAAAAAGAAGTTTAAAAAACACCTGTCTGAGTTATCTAATGAACACCAACAACCCTGATATCAAGCGTTTGTGCAAACAACAATACGATCAGGCCAACAACATGACCGATAGTTTGTATGCGCTCACTTTGTACGTTCATCATAAGGCCGAAGGTTATCATGAACTGTTAATGAGCTTCTATACTCAATGGCAAGATAACGCCTTGGTTATTGATAAGTGGTTCATCCTGCAAGCAACTTCTCCAGCATTTGGTACTTTAGACAACGTCAACGAATTATTAAACCACTCCGCTTTTAGCCTAGAAAACCCCAATAAAGTCCGTTCTCTTATTGGTGCTTTTGCCTCCAATAATTTGCTGCACTTTCATCAACTTTCTGGTAAAGGCTATCAGTTTTTAACAAAACACGTCATCGCTCTTAATAAAATCAATCCTCAAATTGCATCTCGGATGGTTTCAATATTTAATACGTGGAATATACTTGATAAAAAACGAAGAGAATTAATTCTTTCGGAATTAAAACAAATTAGAGAGACACCCAATTTATCACCAGATGTCTTTGAAATCGTTGAAAAATCCCTTAACAATTCATCAGATTAATATTTATGGCTAGATTGCCTTTTTTAACTTTACAAAAGCTATGATTTTGTGAATAATACTTCAAGAATGGGTGGAAAACATTATTATGAAACAGATTAATTCAAAAAGTAAAAACAACAATTCAAAAGATAAAAAAGCTTATATCAAACCAAAGTTAATTCCTCTTGGCGATATTAGAGATGTGACAATGGGCGGCTCACCTGGTTTTGGTGACAGTGGCGCAGCTTCACCGGAACAACCCTTTTAAGGATAATGTGAGACAATTTTCCAAGAGTAAAATTAATTTTGAAGAACAGCCATTTCACTACTGCATTGCAGATTCGCTCTATTCAAGCTCAATAAATATAACTGAATTAGAACATCTAAGCCTAAAAAACCACAAGTCAAAATCCAAGCCGAGTTCGCAAGAGCAATCAGGCTCCATAAACTCACAATTGCATAGCAGTGTTTTTAATGAAAATACCATGATTGGAGAAAAAAATTACTCACTTGCTGTCAGCTATTTTAACAATCAGAGTTATATTCTTTCAAACGAAGACGTTCATTTCCAAATCAACAAGAACAATATCCTTGAAGTGGATAGTGGGACATACGATCCTATACTATTACTTGGCCCTGCTTTGATATTGAACTTGGCTTTAAATAAGGTTTTTTGTTTGCATGCTTCTTCCTTCAAGATCAATTCTACTTTGTTTGTACTTATGGCCAAATCAGGCACTGGGAAATCGACGATTGCGCGTTACATGGATACAAAAGATAATGGAATACGAGTGACTGACGACATTCTTCCTTTAAAATGGCAAGAAAGGAAACTAGTTCCATTACCCTTATTTCCTCAATTGAAGATACAACACAACAAACAATTTACGGGTACACTAGAATTCAATAAGATCAAATTATTATTCACTCAGAAAGCAAAGGGACAGACCAAACTTGTGCCTATTGAAGCCATCGAAAGCCTTAAAAGAATTGTTTCTCATACTGTTGCCAGCAAACTGTTTTCCGATTCAGAGCTATCCAAACACTTGGATTTTTGTTTTAATGCATGCCATGCCGTTGAATCCTTTTCAGTTGACTATTCTCATACGACTAACAGCCTTGCAGAACTCTATCGATTATTAAATGAAATTTCATGAATACATTTATGCAATTGTCTTCGTACCTTATGCGTTTAGGCACATACATCGTATTAGAAAAGAATTAATCAACAGCTCTTATGCTTCCATTTTGGAATGCAAAATTACTAAAAGACAAAAGACAAAAAAAGTTGCCCCACTGACTAAAAGTTACTTCTGGGCCTCTAAAATTTATGGGAAAAACATTTGTTTAGCACGGTCCATCGCCCTTTATCAGTGTTTAATACAAAACGGCTACGCTGTTGAACATAGAATTGGAGTGAGTACAAACTCTAACAATTTTGCCGCTCATGCTTGGGTAGAATACCAAAAACAACCATTAAATGAAGCCAAGGACTTGAAAGTTAAATTTTCGGTACTCAAAAAGCCTTAGGAGTATTTTCAAAGTAGATTACTACTTTTCCGATCAGATATAAATGATTCTAAATCATGTCACTTCAGCTATCCCGCAATATGCAAAATTGGGTAATAATATTGCCACTAGCCATTCGCAGACAAGAGCATAGGAGCTTGTCCAAGACTATCTGTTATCGTAGTTTCTTAAAAATTAAGTAATTATTTAGTGACTCTTTTAGACGATTGGCACTATAAGTCAGTAAATAATCACGAATATATAGGAGAACATTATGAAATATTATATTGCAATAGTATTGCTAACAATTGTTGCATCGGCTTCCTGGGGCTCTAACCAAGAAAGCAATCCGAATAAAGGATTTGCGGGCACCCATATGCATTCAGGTTACGGCTCTAGAAATGCTTTTAAACCAGCAAACTTTAGAACAACATGGCATATGGATATTAAACTCTCTTTATTGAAAGAAGTTGGAATATTAAGTAAGGGATTTAAAGCCAATCAATTTGACTTTATACGAGATATTTTTGCAACTTTTGAAGAGTTTCCTGAGGAAGTTAAAAGAATCTATATGTACGGAAATGGTAAATCAAAAAATACAACTATGCTTGTCTTTGGCGATGTCAGCTATGCATGGTTAGAAAACTATGTGAGTCGTAAATTGAAAAAAAATCAAAAGTCAAGTGAAAAATACTTCAAGAAGATACTACGGTCTGGTGTGGGTGATGTGACAAAGCTGACAATTTCAGAGGGTAATAAAGAAAGAAGTATCTATTTTTCTAATGTGACTTCAGGAATAAATGTTATTAGTTCCAACATCATCGAATTAAGGCGTTGGATTGATTATCCTGTGAGTGTACACTATTGGAATTGGTCAAATACAACATCACTTTCTTTATCAGTGTTTAATACAAAACGGCTACGCTGTTGAACATAGAATTGGAGTGAGTACAAACTCTAACAATTTTGCCGCTCATGCTTGGGTAGAATACCAAAAACAACCATTAAATGAAGCCAAGGACTTGAAAGTTAAATTTTCGGTACTCAAAAAGCCTTAGGAGTATTTTCAAAGTAGATTACTACTTTTCCGATCAGATATAAATGATTCTAAATCATGTCACTTCAGCTATCCCGCAATATGCAAAATTGGGTAATAATATTGCCACTAGCCATTCGCAGACAAGAGCATAGGAGCTTGTCCAAGACTATCTGTTATCGTAGTTTCTTAAAAATTAAGTAATTATTTAGTGACTCTTTTAGACGATTGGCACTATAAGTCAGTAAATAATCACGAATATATAGGAGAACATTATGAAATATTATATTGCAATAGTATTGCTAACAATTGTTGCATCGGCTTCCTGGGGCTCTAACCAAGAAAGCAATCCGAATAAAGGATTTGCGGGCACCCATATGCATTCAGGTTACGGCTCTAGAAATGCTTTTAAACCAGCAAACTTTAGAACAACATGGCATATGGATATTAAACTCTCTTTATTGAAAGAAGTTGGAATATTAAGTAAGGGATTTAAAGCCAATCAATTTGACTTTATACGAGATATTTTTGCAACTTTTGAAGAGTTTCCTGAGGAAGTTAAAAGAATCTATATGTACGGAAATGGTAAATCAAAAAATACAACTATGCTTGTCTTTGGCGATGTCAGCTATGCATGGTTAGAAAACTATGTGAGTCGTAAATTGAAAAAAAATCAAAAGTCAAGTGAAAAATACTTCAAGAAGATACTACGGTCTGGTGTGGGTGATGTGACAAAGCTGACAATTTCAGAGGGTAATAAAGAAAGAAGTATCTATTTTTCTAATGTGACTTCAGGAATAAATGTTATTAGTTCCAACATCATCGAATTAAGGCGTTGGATTGATTATCCTGTGAGTGTACACTATTGGAATTGGTCAAATACAACATCACTTTTGACTCTTAAAATGGAAATCGTACCGACCTTAAAAAACTTACAAAAAAAGAATGATGGGACTATTTACATGCTTCAATCCAAAATATTTAAAGAATCGAGTGCAATTAATCTAGTTATAGATGATGATAATGAGAGTGTCTTTATAGGGGCTTCTATAAGCACAAAAAACAAAGAACTTGCAGAAGAATTAGAACAATTTATTAAAGATTTGTTTGTAAATAACAGCCCTGAAAACAGCCAGGATATCAAGGGAGCCTTCTTGAAAAATTTAAAAATTAAGAATAAAGGACGCTTAATAAAGATAGCTTCTAATGTGCCAAAAGCCTTTCTTAATAATAACGTTTCTCAATAAAACTGACCATGAAAAATGAATTGACAATCATAAGAAGCGCACAACAAGGCAATCCCACAAGCTTTGCCCGTTTAGTGACCATGTATCAGAATCAACTAAATGGTTATTTGGTAACAAAGTGCTATAATCCAAGCGATGCTGAAGACATAGTGCAAGAGACATTTATAAATGCTTATAAATATATTCAAAGCTATAAAGAAGAATGGAAATTCAGCACATGGTTATATACCATTGCCAATAGAATGATAAAAAAACACAACGATTATTACAGCAAAGACAAGGAAAATTTCATCAGGGAAGATGAGGCGATAAACGAAGAAGTAAATTTAGACAGTGGAAATATTTGGATACCTATTCGGCAACTGTTGAGTTCTTTTGCTTTTGATATTATTTGGTTTTATTACGTAGAAGATTACAATGTCAGAGAAATAGCTCGTATTTTGCATTGCAGCCAAAGTAGGGTTAAAATGAGTTTGTTTCGCAGTAAAAGAAAATTAGCAAAAAGCCAAGAGATAAGGTTTTTGTTTCAAAAATTGGTAGAAGTTGAGTTGTTATTATGAAAAATTCAGAACAAGATGTGATCATTCATCGTATTAAAAAGGATGCAGAAATCACTATAAAAAAGTGTAAAATTGATGTGTCAGAAAGTGTCTTTAATAAAATTCGAGACATCAATGTCATAGGCAAGGAGAAACCAACGCCCCCTTTGTTGTTTGGCAAAAATCCATTTCAAAATGCGTTGTTGACATTGGCAGGGGTAGCCGCATTAGCTCTTCTTGTGGTTAGTCTTGATAAACAAAGCCTACCAAGTTTATCAGGATCACAAATTGCTAATAACACTAAAGAAAACCACAAGCAAGCATTGCAAATATCTCATATTGATACTTTGAGCACTAGTGAAACTAAAGAAGCTTTGGTTGAGGTGCAAACTATCAAACAAGACATTGCATATATTTCGCAGGTGTTTTCTTTATAGGATCAAATTGTCATTATCCCAAATCCCTATGTTTGTACATATGTACCTCCATTCGTGATTCTAAACTGGGTTTAAGGTATTACAAGCGGGAGATGCAAAAACAACATAACGAAGCGAGCCACCTGTGGTTAAAGAATTAAAAGGATAGCAAGTACTTAAGATCAATTCATCTGTATTTTTAATTAACAATTGTTGTTTTTTACTGTTGATAATTTGAATAGAGTTGATACAGTACTTATGAGAGGCATCCATAAGCTCAACAATGATTTGATCACCGACTATTAACGACTGCAAAAAACTAAAGTGACTGTCATTGTGACCAGATATAAGAGTAGATTTTTCTTGACCAGGCAGCCCGCTTTGACGCATATGTGTTGCTGAAAAGGCTAAATTTCTTGCACTGCTGCCAGCCAAAACGAATGTTTTTTTTTGCAGGCGGGGAAAATTCAAAATAGCCATGGGATAGGTGTCAGCCCATGACCAAGGCGGATGCGGTTGATGGTCTTTTTTGGTTTTTTCCCATGCTTGGTCTATCAAAACTTGCGACAACCATGCTTTGGCTAACATGTACGTGCTTGATGCTATTTGAGCCGCCCCTACTAACACAAATAAAACAGTAACAAATGTTTTGGTTTTCATGGGTAAAACTTCCGATTTACAAGAGCGACTCCAATAAAAAACAAGCCCCAAAGCAGCGACATCTTCCAGCCTAAAGCGGTCTGAGGAAAAGCGACTTGCTGGGTGGTGGTTTGATTCAATGCGCGTGCTTGCAAGGCAACCAAGCGACTGATATCAGGAGTTTTATCAACAGCCACTAGACTGGTGAAATCACTGACTAAATGGTATTTAAGAGCCATTGTGGTGATTTTTTGTTGCAATAATTGAGCATCAATATCTGCACCCAACATAAGATCATCGGTTAAATCTTCAATTTGGTTTCTGGCCCATAATTTTGCAATGCCATTGGAGAGCCCATCTTTTTGAAATCGAAATTCATTGAACCAGTTTTTTTTATCAACATTTCCGCTTAAGGCGATGCGGCCCTCAAACTTATTGAGTTTGGCAGTAATAATAATGGCTTCATCACGATACATGTCTGGAATAATACGAGGGTTTTGTTCTACATTTGCATTCCAATCCACCCAAATATTGGTTAAAGCAGGAGAGGATAACTGACTAAATAGTTGATTGATTTCTTCATCAACATCATTTAAATTGCCAATAGAAGTATAAGAACCACGACCAATATTTGCTGCTTTTGTCATAAAATAATGATTGGGAGCTGCACCAATTGCAACAGTAAATAAACGCGATTGCTTGATCTGTTGTCTGATTTTTTGGAAAATTTGTGCTTCATTTCCAACGGAGCCATCGGTCATAAAGACGACTTGCTTTAAACGTCCGTTAGCACTTTGATCGTGCAAGGCTAGCTCAAGAGCAGGGAGAATATTGGTGCCTCCATCAGCTTCAAGAGAGTCAATAAAATCAATAGCAACGTCTAGGTTTTCACTGGAGGCATGGAGGGATTTTTTGAAAAGTGTTTTTGCAAAGGAATTGAACTCAATAATATTAAATGTATCCTTAGCATTGAGCTGAGTCAGTCCAAAATACAAAGCATCCTTAGCGGCATTTAACGCAGCACCATGCATAGAACCTGAGGTATCAATAACAAATATTAATTCTCGGTTTTGTGTTAATTTTGTGGTGTTTTTAGGAGGCAATACCATCACTAGAGCATATTCTTCTCCATCAACAGTTTCGCTGAATAAAGCACCTACAGGTTCCTGTCCTTGAGCAGGAGACCAGCGAAGAACAAAGTCTTGCGAATCATACAACTGAGAATCTTGCAATTGAATGTTTTCATAAACATCCGTGCTTGTTATACTCACATCGTGGTACAAGCTTTTAAGTTCCGAGAGCTCAAAACCAGATTCTAGTTGTACTTGTATATTTCTGCGGTTTGTTGATTTAACTGTTGAAACAGGAAAGTCGGCTTCTTGCTTGTTTGAATCGGCTAAAGACTCATCACTGGCAAGAAACCGTTCCTGCATGTATCGATTTTTTATCGCCAGAGGTAAACGAAAATCGATATGGCCAGCCTGGTACTTAAGGGTTTGTTGGTAGCTTATTTCAACTTTTACACGCTCTTTTGGCATGATGTTGGCGACATCAGTGGTGAACAAGTTAGGTCGGTATTGTTTAAGCAAGCTAGCACTCAATCCTTGGGATTTAGCTTGATCGTACAAAGCTTGTGCCTGCTTTTTTTCGTGAATCTCACCTTCGATAATGCGATTGCCAATAATCAATTTCATTTGATAAACGGCTGCATTTTCTGCCACGGGAAAAGCAAAAAGACCTTCATCAATCCAGTTAGAACTGTTGTTGACATAGCTTTGGGTGAGTTTTACTTCAGCAATAATCCCTGTAATGTTAACGCTATAATCTGTCTTAACAAGATCCAAGGCTGCATAGTTGTTGTCCTTTGAATTGTAGGACAACATCATGGCTGTATCTAGGTCATCCAAGTTAAAATAAGGGGTCGTTTGTGCCTGTGCTTGATAAAGCCCAACATAAAATAAGATTAACATCGAGATAACTGCATCGCGCCAATTCAAGCCCAGTCCTTTGTACATTTTGCTGTGTTTTTTTAAAGTTCTGTGGATATTGTATTTGTTATGATACTGTCTTTCTAACTGCTGGCGAATGTGTTTGTTTTTGGTGATCTTGTGTCTCATTTTTCTACCTCTAAAAAATTGCTTGCATCTATTTAAGCTTGATAGAATGCTTTAAAAAGGCTAAATATGTGATTCAATCTGATAAATTATGTCTAACTTATGGCAGGGAACTAAGAGCTGGTCGATTTATAGCTTCTTCGGGTATTGATCATAAAAACCCGAAGAATAACATAACAACAAAAACCTAAAATAAGCAGGTAAATGCCCCAGTGATTGAGGAACTGAGCATCAAAACCGTAATCAATGGCTTGAGCATAATCCCATAACATCGGTACCGCACCAGCCATCGCGATAGCAATAGATAAAAAACTGAGCATTTTTAATCGGTACATTTTATTGCGGTATTTTCGATAATTGAGTATCTTCAGTCTTTCAATCTCATCGTGGTTTTCAACTAATGAAAATGAGCAGTAGTTGCACTCGTTAGCCTTATCTGAAATTTTTTTCTGGCATGATGGGCAAGTTATTAAAGACATAGTATGCGCGTTAGATTCGGATGAAATAAATTTAATATCACGATAGTGTAACAATTTAGTTTTAAAATGGGTAAAATAATCGAAAAATAACAAAAGATAATTAAAAGTGAAAGATAACAAGACAAAAATAGTTGCCACATTAGGCCCTGCCAGTAATGCACCAGAAATCATTAAACAACTCATCCTCTGCGGAGTTAATGTCTTTCGACTTAACTTTTCACATGGAACTCACGATCAACACAAGATTAATTATGACAATATCAGAAATACGGCCAAAGATTTAGGTAAAATTATCGGTATCTTACTGGATTTGCAAGGGCCCAAGATTCGGGTCGGATTGTTTGCAGAAGATAAGATAAGCTTGGTCAATGGTGCCTCCTTTGTCCTCTCATGCGAAGATGATGAATTGGGTAATGTGGATAAAGTTTCTGTCAGCTATAAAAACCTCTACAAAGACGTGGTTGAGCAAGATCAACTCCTTTTTGATGACGGAAAATTACGCGTGGTGGTAGAACGGGTAGAAGGCAAGTTGATTTATACCAGAGTCATTGTCGGGGGCATCTTAAGCAACAACAAAGGCATTAACATTCCAACAGCCGATTTGTCAGTTGCGGCCATGACTAAAAAGGACATTGAAGATTTGGCTTTTGGAGCAGAATTGGGTGTGGATTGGGTGGCCTTGAGCTTTGTTAGAAAACACGAAGATTTATTGTTAGCCAAACATTATTTAAGCTTGCACAACTCAGATGCAAAGCTTATGGCAAAAATTGAAAAACCAGGTGCGATTACAAACTTTGATGATATTTTAGCAACAGCAGATGGAATTATGGTTGCACGCGGCGATCTGGGCGTGGAACTATCACCTGAAGAAGTCCCCATGCTACAGAAAAAATTAATAAGAAAAGCCCGACAAGCGGGTAAACCCGTGGTCACAGCAACACAAATGTTAGAAACCATGACCGATAGCCCAGTACCCACTCGAGCTGAGGCCAGCGATGTGGCCAATGCTATTTTTGATGGGACAGATGCCATTATGTTATCTGCAGAAACGGCCGTAGGGAAATTTCCGATAGAAGCGGTAACCACCATGCGTACTATTGCCAACACGGTAGAAAAAGACCAAGAATATACTGCCAGAATGCTCGAACGTAAGATGCACACCGAAGAAAATACACCAGATGCGGTTTCTGCTGCTGCTTGCAATATCGCTTCCAATATCACAGCAAAAATAATGGTCTGTTTTAGCAGTTCAGGAGCCACCGCCTTACGCGTGGCAAGAAACCGTATTCAAACCAATGTGATTGCTATTTCTCCCAATATAAAATCATGTCAACAATTGACTATGAGCTGGGGTATTCATCCCGTATTGTCACCAGATGCCAATAACACCAGTGATATGGTCTCTATTTCTGAAGTGACCATTCACAAATGCAAAGCCGCCGAGGTGAACGATCGTTATGTTATGACCGCAGGAGTTCCCTTTGGCTCTTCAGGCACGACCAATATAATTCGTGTTGAGAAACTTAAGCCTAAGAGCGTGCCCAAGAATAGTGTTAATAAATCCAGTTAATTGACTTAGGTCAATTAAAATTACCCACTAATACTTATAATGAGTACACATCTAGGAAATGCGTTTATTTACAAAGCTGATGAGATACAAGCTGTTATTATGAATCTCCTTAAAAATGTAGTCGTTTTTTCAGGCGGTATCTTTGCCCTCAATTGATACTGCCTGTTTTTGCTTGCAGGATATATTCGCAAACTCCTGATACACTTTCTTTAAGATGAATATTTTCTCTATTGGAATTAGGGTATAATGAAAATTTATCCAAAAGAGAGCGCTATGAATACAATCGCAATAACTAGGAGCTTGTCCGAGAATAGAAATCGAACTGAAGGAAAGCTGGGTTTAGGGTTGTTTTTCGCTTTTTTTAGGAGAATAATCACTCTATTTGACGAGAAAAAGCGGAAAATAGCACAAATCCAGCTTTTCTGTAATAGGCTTTCTATTCTTGGACAAGCTACTAAACTTAGCTTAATACTATTGGTTGTGAGTTCGTCCCTATTTGCAGCAGACGGAATGATCACTATCAAAAGCAAGCACAGTGTTAATGAAACGGTTTCTAGATTTCAACAGTTGTTAGAAAAAAAAGGCATGACACTTTTTGCAACCATTAACCATCAAAAAGGAGCTGAAAATACGGCTCAAAAATTAAGACCAACAACCGTGGTTATATTTGGTAACCCCAAAGTTGGAACACCATTGATGCACTGTTCTCAAACAATCGCTATTGACCTGCCGCAAAAAGCCTTGATTTTCGAAGATGCCACAGGAGATGTTTGGTATGCCTATAACGATCCTAGCTACCTTGCAAGCAGGCATGGTGTATCGGAATGCGGCAAAGTGTTAGCGAAAATTAAAGGAGCTTTAGCTAATTTTGCTAAAGCGGCAACGCAATAAAGATCCTAGGAGCTTGTCCGAGAATAGCAATCGTAATGAAGGAAAGCTGGGTTTAGGGCTATTTTTCGCTTTTTTGAGGAGAATAGTCGTTCTATTTGACGAGAAAAAACGGAAAATGGCGCAAATCCAGTTTTTCTGTAATAGATTTTCTATTCTCGGGCAAACTCCTAGTACTACAAACAATTGAAACATATAGTTAAAATCAACGCAGTATAGTTTTGAGCTTAAAATGAAAAAATGAGTTTTACCCGAATGGCACTTAATTAAGGCTTAAAAAGCTGTATCTTGTCATCCTAGCGAATGCGGGAAAAATACATCTGGAATGTATTTTCATGCAAGCCCTCATGGACGAGGGTGAGTATCAAGGATGATACGAATAATCCAGAATTTAGAACTTGATACTTGATTTTTCTATGTTTTAAATCATTATCGAGTCTCTCTGGATTCCCATTTTCATGGGAATGACAGAGTTTTAAATGATTAACTCGTTTAATAACAACATGTTAGTTCTTAACTAAGTGCCATTCGCGTTTTACCCACCAATTTTTTTTGCCAAAAATTTCGCCAATAGCGGGCTATTACCTTCAATTTTTGTCTCAATCTGGTAACAATCTCTATTTTTTTCGCCACATAATTATGCAAAGGTCTCTTTAATTTTCTATTTTTAGTAAAAAATTCACTCGATAAAAAAAATACGCATCATTTTCTCTAATGTTATTAGAAATGCTAACAGGAGCATAATGATGCTAAAAAAATTAAGAACAGTCATATTTTATATATTACCCAAATCCCGATATAGAAAATCACATTGAGAGTAAAAGCCCTTAATGCGTCTAAGAAATTCTCAAAAAGCTTCATCATCAATTAACGCTAAAGGGCGGGGGTGAAGACTCAGCTATTAACTCAGGAGAGTACGCCATTCATATTAACCCAAATGGTATTAACGCTGAGCAGCCCAATACTTTGATATCAAATTCAACCTTGGCATTCAACCAACCCTCGGCGATCCGATCTTATCGAGGCATTACAACGCTCTTGCAATCAACCATTGCCAACCACTCTAGCAGAGGCATGCGTTTTACTCGCCACCCAGATTTTGCAGATACATTGCAATTGACCATTAAAGGTAGCTTGTTTGCAAACAATACGAGTTATGACTGCAATCAATTGCAGTTCTTGCCTCCTTTAGAAGTGAGTATTTTAGGAAACTACAATGCCAGTATGGGCGATAATTGTGGATTTTCTGGAGTAAATAATTTGCAAAACATCAGCAATCCAATCAATGGTTCATTGTCTGATTGGGGCGGTAAAACACCAACATTGATGATAGATTCCAACAGTTCTATCGTTGATTTTGTGATTGAAGATTGCAGTTCAGAAGATCAACGCGGCGGCTTTAGACCACTGGATGGTAATAACAATGGGATATCATTTTGCGATGTAGGCTCAGTAGAATTGGATAGAACTATCGATCCGCTGGCCTCAGATATAATATTTTCCAATGGATTTGAAACTTTGTAGTAACCTGAATAGAAGCTTCGTTTGTTAAAGGGAATGGGGCGTATTATTAGAGTTTGTTAGACTGTTAACAAACTCTTCTAGGATGGTTTGAACTTTTGTTTGTTGTTTTAAAGAGTCTAAAACCTGATTAAACTTCAAAGGGGCTTTGTCGTTGTAACGGCTTGCATAATTTATACATTGTTGCATTAAATTAATCTTAAGAGCAAACTCTTGTGCATTCACCCAAGGGCTTGAGGCTTGACAATAGCGCGAGAAAATCGCGTTATTTTCTTTAAATTCAAGCATCCATACGTGCAAATAAGCTTTGATAATTTCTGGGTAGTGGTTGGCAGTTTCTTTTGCAAGCTCTATGTGTTTTTGCAACCACTGTATTTTTTTATCGTTAGAACTCAGTTTTGGATCGTACAAATAGTGGCTAATAAGAGAGAGTTTGTGGTCGTTATACACGGCACTGTGTGAAATTAAGGCCTGTTGAACTTGGAATATTTTATACTCATTGGTGTTAATTGAATGAGAGTAATCTGTTTCATTAAGAAAACGAAGAACCTCTGTTGCATGTTTTTGGTAAGGTTTGATCATCAGTATCCACATGCTCAGGTTGAATTTTTTCAGCATTCTAGAATTGTCCAAACTGTATTGTTTTTGCATGTGTTGATGGCTTAAGAGAATACTTTTTAGGGCATCCAGCATGTTGTTTTCCCTCAGGAATATACTGGCCAAGTACTGATAAGCCATAAACAATTCAACATCGTCTTGGGCTTCTATCAAGATATTAATGGCCGTTTCTATCAGAATTTTGGCTTTACTTAAACGGTTTGTTCTAGCCAGCAGGGCAGAATAGCGAAAATAAACAGAGGCCAGCGTCGGATGTTTGGGGTCGATGGTTTTAATGATACTTATACTTTCTTGATACAAGTTTTCTGCTTTCGCAAAGTCGCCATAATTAACATTGGCCGTTGCATAATTGCGTAAGTTTGCCACTAAAGTTTTTTTGCGATTGGGTAAAGTTCGATTGAGTTGAATGGTTTCATCAAACAGCTGATTTGACAAGGTTTTGTTGTTATTTTTGTAATAGGATATAGCCATCGACCCCAATAAGTCTGCTTTGAATTCTGGGTTTAAATCAGGGTGTTCTTGCATGTAGCTGAGTGCTTGCTTTAAAACAAGATTATCCTCAGCTGTTCGATTGAGAGTCGAATAACATTTACTCAATGTGGTGTAGGCATTTAAAGTTAAAGCAGGATCAAGTTCTGGGTACTTAGCAATTTTAGCTAAAAATGTTTTTGCTTTAGAAATTGATTGACTGTAATCACCAGTAGCATGGAGCAAGCTCAGTTCGTCAGATTGTTTCGCAAACAAGCGTGGTTGATTGATTTTACTCCCAGAGGATAAGAGTTGTATTTGTTTTCTTTTGCTCTCAAGGGCTTTGTGATAATTGCCATTCTGATTATAAACCAAGGTCATTTTCTCATAAAAATAATCAGCAAACTCTTTATCGGAAGCTAAAACAGTGAGTTTTTCCTTTTCTATTTTTTCTAACAGTGTCACCAGCTCTTCTGAATTTTTTCCACTTAAAAAAGGGTCCGCCTGCTCAAACAAAGCATCAATAATGAGCATGGATTGTTTGTTTCTGTCCTCAAAAGATTGCAGTTGAGCGTTGTTGTTAATAGAGAGCAGTGCAGAAACAATCACAAGCAAGACAATAATTCCAAACAAACTACTACCCAGAGTATTGCGTTGTAAAAATTTTTTACTTCGGTAAAAATACGAATCTGGACTGGCACTTACCGGCTCATTGTTAAGATAACGGCATAAATCTTTCGCGAAGTCATCCATGCTTTTGTAACGCCTATTTCTATCAATATGCATGGCGGTTTGTATGATATTTTTTAAATCTGGTTTTAGCTGGGTTTGAGCCAACAAACGAGAGACATGTTTGCTGACATTAGTAGGATTGTAATGACTTGGTTTGGCCTTAGGTGTCGGTGATTGCAAGCTTAGTAGCTGCAAGAGCAAAGCGCCCAAAGAAAAAATATCGGTGCGAAAATCAATTTTTTCGCCCTGTATTTGTTCAGGGGAAGCGCTGTCCAAAGTAAAAACACGGGTTGAATCACGATTGTTGGCATCTTTAGCAAACAAAGCGATACCAAAATCAACAATTTTCATAGTGCCATTGCTATCAATCAAAATGTTGGCAGGTTTGAGATCCCGATGAATAATATTTTGCCGATGTGCGTAACTCAGAGTTTGGGCGACTAATTGGATCAACTCGGCAATCTGTGAGATATCAAGTTTTTGTTCGAGACTATAGTGATAGATATCTCTAGCCTGCTGGATATGGTCCATGACCAAATAATGCGTGCCATCTTCGGTTTGTCCTGCATGGTGAAGTGAAACGATGTTGTTGTGATTTAATTGAGCCAGACTTTGTTGTTCTCGTTTAAACAGTTGCAGATATTTGTCGGCAGTTGCATAAGGCGATAGAATTTTAATAGCTACGTGCTTTTGAATTTTAGAATCTATTTTTTTAGCTAGATAAACCGTGGACATTCCACCCGAGCCAAGTTCTTTGATAAGCTGATAGCCACCGATGTTTTTACCAATTAAAGGGCGCTCTTTGGGCAGCAGTTGATGGATGTTTTTAGATTCAATTAATTCGAATTCGTCATGGCGTTTTTCGATTAATTGTCGGATTTTAAGTTGAATAGCAAAGTCTAAATCACTGTTCTCTAATTGATGTAAGATTTCTGTTTCTGTTAGTTGTTCACAGCTCTCGTAAAACTCTTTTGCTTGCTTCCATTCGTGCAGGGATTTACGCATCGCCATCAATTAAATTGAGTAACAATGACTTGGCCATTAACCATTGCTGATAAACTTTTGCGGTGTTAGACTCAAATAATTTAGCAATGTCATCCAGGCTAAAGCCCCAAAAAAAACGCAGCTCAACAATTCGTGCGAGTTCTGGGTCGATTTGTTCCAGTTCATTGAGGGCTTCATCGAGTTGATAGAGCTCGATATTTAACTCTTCTTCTAGGGTGAGTTGTGTTAGGGACAGTTCGGTCTCATGCCCTTCTCTTTTTTGACTGCTTTTGCCTTTGAGGAGGTCCATTAAATAATAACGCATACACTTGGCTGCAATACAAAAAAAATGCTTGCGATTGCGCAGTTTTAAATCAGAGGCCATATTTAATTTCAAATAACATTCATTCACCAAAACCGTAGCACTGAGAGATTGATCTGGGTTTAATTTATTAAGTTGACTGCGTGCGATGGCTTTAATTTCCAAATATAGCAAATCAAACAACTCATTGATGTGTTGTTTTTGCGTCAGGTCCTTTGACTCCAACAATTGTGTTATTTCGTGAGTTATTTGCATGGTTTGTATTTACAATATCGGGGTTTAGGTACAAGTTGGCTTAAATTAAAAGGGTGTTTTCTAGAGCTTTGGGTTCTTGAATGTCCTGTTTGTATTTTAGTTCACGCATGTGTTTGTCCTTTTTGTACTTAATTTCAGCTTCTTCTAATAATCCCTTTTCTTGGAGCAGGGCTACGTGCATTTTTCGGTACATTTTCAGCGAATAAAAACTAAAAGGGCTAAAAAATAGTTTAATGATAACTGGCATAAGCTCAATGGCAATAAAAAATATTTTCAGCATGTAGCTGAATAATGTAGCCACTTGACCGAACTCAGGATCCGAATGAATCTTTTGTAGGGCGATATAGCGTGTTAATACTCCTGTTTTCCGCTCATAAAACAGACCTTCTTGTTGCAGTGTTACTCGAAAAGCCTCGAGTTTTTTCTGTTTGGCTTCAATCATGGTATTGAGTTCGGTCTGGATTGTAGCCAACTGTGCGATTAAATCTTTGATGAGCACTTGATTGTTGTTGAAGTTTTCTTCTTTGTTTGTGAGCGTATTGCTGATTATTTGATAGTCATTGAGTTGATTGGTTTCGGTAAGTATGTCTTTTTCGATGCCATTCAGGCGTTCTTTACTGCTGGCAATATCGGCTTCGATAATAGGAATAAGCAATTTGATTTCTTCATAGGTTTTAACGGCTCTTTTGTATTTCGGTCCTTCTGTTGGGGCTCTGCCGTCTTTGCCAGTGCGCTCTAAAATGGCTTCATTGAACCAAAATTGATAATCTTTTCTGGCTTTTGATAAACTTTCATTCAAGTCGGTGATTTCATTGATGAGTATTTTTTGCGACAGTTGCAGTTCTTCAACTGAGACTTGTTGCCGATCCAAGTTATTATCGATGGTATCGCTATCGTAGGTTTTGTCGGCTTCTAAAAAAGCATTTTGTTCGGTTTTTAGTGCGGTGATTTGGGTTTGAATATCACTTAGTTTTTGTTTGCTAACATCTACGGCGGTATCCAACTCTTCTTCATAGGAGGCCATACGTGAAAAATAGTCTTTGTTATTTTCTACCACGTCTTTTTGAATTTGTTCGTCTATGGCATTGGCCTGGAGGCTGATTTCTGCCAATGTAGCCAAGCCAATGGCAATAATTAAGGAATAAAGAATGCGAGGTAGCAAGCCAAACATTTTACGTAAAGGAAAGCCACCGTTAAACGGGTTCTTTAAAGCCCAATCAGAACCAATAATGGCTTGATCTAAAAAAAACAAAGTAAGAGCAAAAATAAAGCCTGAAATATAGGCGGCGAGGGTTCCCAAAAATAAGGAAACCCCATAGGTAAATAACATAAAGGTAAAGACAAAGGTTACCAGTTGCCGAAAGACCATGGCATAGGCTAACATGCGATCGTAACGACCACTTTGAGCAAGAACATCGGTATCGGTTAAGGATAAAAATGCTATTAATTTAAAATACAACGATTCTTCTTCCGTTTTATTGGTGCCCATGCGGTTCTCTTGTTATTTTTCATAGTTGTTCAGAGCAGTTGAATTATTCTGCTTCAATATAGTGCGACACCATCGATATTAAATAGTTCATACCTTGCCTTTAAGGAATGCAAACATCTCTATTTTTCGTATCAATTATTCGACCTAAACTCAAAGTGATGGCATCACTTCCTGTAATATCAATGAATGCTTGCATTTCGTCACAACCTGATGGAGAAAGTGTGATGGTTCCAAATGAAGTGTTTTCGATTGCAGTATTTGCATTGTCATCTAAAAAAGAAGAGCCAGTAAACTCAAGAAGTTCGAGGCTTATTTCAGTGCTTCCCAGTCCGTAATCAGCGCTGCCAGCAACCCAAAAAGGCAATCCATCTTTATAAATAAACAAACTTAGAAAAAGATAGTTGGATTCATCGGGTCTCTCTCCAGTATGCAAGGTAATGCCTTGACTTTGCCATTCGGGGCTAATCCATAAGCCAGCTGTTTGTTCTGATATTATTGCTTGATTGCTGATTTTATAAAGACTTTGCTTGTTTTTATCACGGCCAATTGCATAAAGAGCCGTTTCATCACCAACGATAGATTGAAGCGAAGCACTTGCCATTTTTAGCGCGCCACTATTGTCAGTAAAGTAGAGCCTATCAACTTGACCATTAAACAATAGAGTGTCGTTATTGCCTATTGAAAGTACTTTGGGTTGAGTATAAAATGAACCCTCTATATTAACTTCTTCAAAAGACGAATCATAGATTGTGAATGTTGGGGGTGGTGCTGGAGAAGGAACGATTCCTACGGGAAAGAAAATATCGGTAAGAATATATAAATTGTTATCGCTGGTATTTACTGATCTTATTGGCCCAGTAAAATCAATAGCATTGCTAATGAATGGCGTGTTTGAATTTGCCTCTAATTGATACATTTGTCGTGTATCAAACCCTTCAGAACCTTCTAAAAGAACCAGAGAGTTGCGAATGAAGTAGAGCTTGTCATTGAAAACAAACAGTTGTTTCCACGATTCGGTGCCATCACTGGATATAACTTGAGCTGTATTGCCATTATTAGTCACTTGTAGATACATAGGAGAATAGATGTTCTCCATCGAGGTATATTGGTAATAACAGTTATTTTCAAAATTCAAAACTTGCTTATCGGTGCTGAAGCTGTGATCATCAGTGATGATGTCGTCGGCAATGAGGGTGAAATTTTCCGCATTAAAATAGTACAGATTGTAAGCATTACTGTTCTCACTTCGTGCTATAACAGTGAATTGAGTTTCATTAAGCCTACAAAGTGAATTAATAAGTGGAGAAGTTAAGGCGCTGGCATCATGATGTGAAGCAGTCGTTCCATCATAAAAAATAAAGTTCTCATCGACGGTCTGAGCTATTATGGTATTGTTGTTTATTCGTAAACCAGAAAAATAATTTAAGGGCGTATCATCGAGCAATTCAAAAGAGGTCCCATCTGTTGCCCACAGTTTGGGCTCATCAGACAAGTTGATAAAGATTATCTTCTCATTAAACTTTATGAGGGAGTTTTGGTAGGATTTAACGGCTTGGTTGCCGTTAGATAATTGATGGGTACTGGATGAAGTACCTTCTGATGTCCACATGTACCCTTGAGAGTCCAGATAAAATAGTTTTCCATTTAACATCACAGAGCTGTAGGCTCCATTAAAATCACTTTTACTGATTTTGTTTATGGTTTTTAAAGCCAGTATATCTTGGCTAATGAATAGCAGTAGAACGGATAAAATAGTGGTTCTCATCAAATTTTCCTAGTAATTAGTGTTGCTACATACTACCACATGGGATGTTAAATGAGCGTTAAAACGATGATAGCGCAAGCTCCGAGTTTTATCAGTCTTTAAACAAAAACATCTTGCTCTCTGCCATTTTGTTTGGCTTGGTACATGGCTGAATCAACTTTTTTAAGAATGCTTTCGTGGCTTTCGTCTTGTCCATGGCAGAGGATGATTCCACTGCTAAAGGATAATTCACATTCTTTAGGAATCTTAATCGAGATGGCTTCTTTGTATTCTTGGCGCAATTGGTTTAATTTTGATTTGATTTGATCCATAGACATGTCAGGAAAGAGAATTAGCCATTCTTCACCCCCGATACGACCAATTTGGCCAGTGTCTTGTATCACGCTTTTGGCAGTATTGGCAAAATATATTAATACTTCGTTACCTATGTCATGTCCAAAACTATCATTAATGGTTTTAAAATAGTCCAAATCGATCATCACCAAACCGTAGGAGAGGTTTTCATTTTTACTTTTTTGATGCAGCTTTTTTAATTGTTGAATGATATATCTTCTGTTATACACCTTGGTTAAATAGTCGGTAATAGATAAGGTATAGAGATTTTTTTTGATTTTTTTTTGGTTACGATAAGCCAAATATGTAAATGCAATAATAAAAAAAGACAGCCCAATAATGCCCAAGAGGTATTTTTGTCTGGTTTGTTCTTGTTCGATAGATTGCAATTGTAGTTCATTTTGCTTTTGTAAAAAAGCGAGTTTTTCTTGATCAAATTGCGCATTGAATTTAACTTTTAATTCAGAAACCAGTTCCTCTTTGTCTTCTTTTTGTAATTCTATTCGAAGAAGATTGCTTTCTTTGGCTAGCTTGTAAGCTTCTTGCCACAATTCTTGAGCGACGTAATACTGTGTTTTCATATCCAAATAAAACAACTTTACACTAGGCGTGGCGATTATTTCCGTTAGTTTTTTGGCTTTGTCTAGGGTTTCAAGAGCTTGATCAAAGCGTTTGTTTTCAATTTTAATCTCTGCTAACAGCAGGAAGCTGTTATACAACATCAAGGCATCGTTTGAATCCTCAAAGACCTCAAAAACAGGCATTAACTCCTCTTCGGCTTGTTTGGTTTTACCCTGAAGCATATACATTTCAGCCATGCCGTAGCGTGTAAAAGCTAGAGTATTAGCGTCCTTGGTTTGTTCGGAAAGTTCCTTGGACTTCAGGTAATACTGTTGTGCCATTTTATAATCTTCTTTGTTGATATACGCTGCACCGATGTTGTAATTATAGATGGCTTGGTTGTAAGGAGATTTTATTTCATCGTAAGCGTTTGATTCTGTATAATATTTAATCGCATTATCAAAATCGTTCATCGAGTAGTAGATGATGGCTAATAAATTATAATTCAAACTCAGGCGAGTTTTGTCCTTGTTTTTTTTAAACGTTTCAATCGCTTGTTCTACATCTTTTAATGCCAGATCAAAGTTTTCTAAGGAAAGGTGTATTTGCCCTCGAAGAGCAAGTTGGATAGCGATGAGGCGTTGGTCTTCAGTTTCATAGGCAATTTGCAAGGCTTTACTAGCACTTTTAGCCGCGGATTGATAGTCTCCTTTGAGTTCAGATAAGAAGGTTTTATGACCCAAAAACTCATTGTAAAATTTCAGATTATTGGTTTGTTGTGCCAGCTTAATACCTTGGTCAATATAAGGCTCAAGTTCATTGTTTGCTGACAGAATCAACAAAGATTCGTTAATATAAAAAAGAGCTATGAGTTTTTTTTCAGTATTTCCTATGGAGCCAGCACTTTTATACATGGCTTTTGCTAGCTTTAGAGATTCATTTGGGTTGGTTAAAGTGAGTTTTTCTAGTTTTTTATCATAGGGCTCAGAATAATTTGCAGAAGCAAAAAAAGCAGCAAATAAAAAGAGACACATCAATGAAAAACGCATGTTCAAACTTAAAATAATCCTCAAAAGTACAAAAAATAAGTGTTTTATAATAGTGGAGACCTTTGCATAATTAGTGTGACGAATAAAAAATGATTAAATTCACCAGCTTTTTGCCAAAAATTTCGCCAATAGCGGGCTATTACCTTCAATTTTTGGCTCAATCTGGTAAATTTTCTCTATTTTTTCTTTCGCCACATAATTATGCAAAGGTCTCTAGGAGCTTGTCCGAGAATAGAAAATCTACTGCAGAAAAGCTGGATTTGGTGCTTTTTTCCACTGATTCTCGTTAAATAGAGTGACTATTCGCCTCAAATCAGTGAAAAATAGCCCTCAAACCAGCTTTCCTTCGCTACGATTCCTATTCTCGGACAAGCTCCTAGTGTTGTATTGCAGGGATTAACGCAATATCAATGTTTATAGACTTCTGAGTTTAAGCGACAACAGAGAAAACCGCAAATAGATTGCTTGATAAAAAGAAGGCTTTGAGTGATATAGCTAAAATTCGCCAGTGAAGTGACTTTATTTAATCCAGAACTGCAAAATAAGGATGTTTTTTGTCTGTACCCCAGTCCGATATAGAAAATACAGTGATTTCGCATGTGCTTATTCGCGAGCCTATATCGGGGTTTGGGTAAGTTCTTTAAAGCTTGGGAATCAAAAAGACTTTACCACTAAACTCTAATAACACTCCGTTTTGAACAATATCCTTAACAAGAATGGTGTCTTCGATTAAATTTCCAACAGCATACCATTCGCCATTGATAACAGCGACACGGTTTTCTACCAAGTCATCATACACATGAATATTTAATTTTAATTTAGGTATTTCTTTACGGATACTAAAAGGCAATTGGTAAATATACGGATAGTTATTTTTGGCGGCTGGTTTTTTTTGTGAAGGTTTGCTGGGTTTTTGTGGTTTTTTTATTTCCGTTTTTTTAGTTGTTTTTTTAACCATGCCTTGGGTTGTATTTTCGGGTTTATTTGCGGTTTGTTTGAGTTTGGTTGTTTTGGGTAAATTGGCCTTGTTTAAGTCAGCAATGCTTTGCTTTTTTTTGTCAACTTGCATGCTTTTCATTTTATCCTTCACCTTTTGACTGTCAGGTTTTTGAATGCGTGGATTGTTTTCTTTTATACCGTTTGCATTGTTTTGATCTTTAGCCGTGGTGGCGACTTCAGGTGCGGTTGTAGGGACGATTTTTTCTGCTATTGTCTTGTTTTTAGTTTCATCAGTCTTAAGATAAGAGTAGCCCCAATACAGCAGTGCGGCAGTAAGGGCCATTAGTATAAGTGCGAGTATAAGTCCTGAAAATTTGTTTTTTTTCTGATCTGAAAAATTAAAATTATCAATGGCATTTTTATTGCCATCGTTTCTTTGATCTGAGGATTTTTTTAATGAATCTAAAATAGTTGACATAATTATTATTCTTGAATGAGTGTTGGTCCGTTATAGGCCCTTAAACTGAGTGCCATTTGAGTTTCTGATCCGATTATACCATCTGCTAACAAACCATTTTGTTGTTGGAAGTGAATAATCCATTGATTGAGTTGTTTTTCATCAACGATGTTGGCAGAAATAGTGTTGGCCATTTCTAAGCTCCATTTGTGCATTTGTTGCTTTGAAGGAGAGAGTAATATTTCTGCTGGCATGGGCCAAACTAAAAAATAAGTACCTAACCAGCGTTCGTTTAACCACTCTCTACTTAATTCTGTTGTTTGAGCATCTTTATTCAACAGGCCTATTTTATCACCGTTTGTACGGCTGAGTAAAATTAATCGCCCATCCGCCAATTGCAACAACGCTGGGCGGTTGATTTTTTTTATTTGCGCGAGGTTTCCTTGTCTTCTAAGGCAAGCCATTCCAGTATCTTTGTTTTGCGGACACATGGCTTTGTGCCAGTTTTTGGAAAGAGGCGTGTCCCATAACTGATAAAGCTGTTTCCAAGCGATAGCATTGTCAGGTGGGCGAAAGAGTTCAGTTGTTGTTTTGACCTCGGTTGGAGATAATGCGGCGTTACGGTTTGTTTTGGGTGTTGCTGGCCAATAATTATAAGTGGCAGCAAGTATTACAAGAACAATTATGCTGCTGATTATGGCTATTGTATTTCGTTTGGTTTTTTTCTGAAATTTTTGCTTCATATCTGCAGGCAAAACTTCAATAGCCGCAATTTTTATGTGTTTTGTTAGGAGGGCGGGTGCATCGTCCGTATAAGCGGCTAGTAGGGCGCGATCCATTAAAATGTTAATCAGGCGGGGAATGCCCTGAGTTAAGGTGTAAACGCGTTGACTCAGGGAGGCGTTAACTATTTTAGTATGTCCTCCTGCAACTTTAATTCTGTGATGGATGTAGTTCAGCGTCTCTTTTGCAGACAGTGGTTGCAGGTGATAACGTGCTGTAACTCTTTGTGCTAGTTGGCGTAAATCATTTCGGCGCAAGGTTGAGCGCAGTTCAGGTTGACCAATGAGTATAATTTGTAATAGTTTTTGTTTGTCGGTTTCTAAGTTGGTCAGCAAGCGCAATTGCTCGAGAGTATCACGCGGTAAATTTTGTGCTTCGTCTATCATGACTACCGTGGTTTTTCCTGTTGACCATGACTTCAGAAGGTGTTCATTCAGTTTATCAATCAATTCATTACGCTTGCCTTTAATACCACGAACAGACACTTTCAGTTCCTTGCAGATGTTCTCTAAAAGTTCTATGGGAGTTAAAGTCGGGTTTAGAATGAGAGCGATATCGACTTCTTGCGGGATTTGTTCCAGCATTAAGCGACTTATTGTTGTTTTGCCAGTGCCAACTTCGCCTGTAAGTTGTACAAATCCAGCACCTCCACCTCGGGTAATTCCATAAATCAGATGAGCCAAAGAATCTTGATGTTTTTCACTCAAAAAAACAAACTTAGGGTCTGGAGTGATGGAAAAGGGTGGTTCATCAAAACCAAAATAATCGAGATACATACTATAAAGAGTTGTTTAGCTGTTTGTTTTGACAGACTTGTTGAGTAAAGTTCCAAAAAACCGACATAGAAAATACGATGATAACACAAGTCCTTGATGCGCCTAGAAAATCCAGAAAAAGCTTCATCACCACTAAGGAGGCTACAGTTTTTCTGTATTTCCTATGCACATCAGTTTCTTGCATTCTCAAACGTATATCACTACCTGGATTTGGGAAGTTCATTATTTAATCCTCGCTAATTTCCAACAGATCGGCATTACCGCCTACTGCGGCTATGTTGTTGGTGATGGTTTTTTCTGTCATAAAGGCTTGCAGGTAATGCGGACCTCCTGCTTTTGGCCCTGTTCCTGAAAGCCCAAGTCCTCCAAAAGGGTGGACGCCAACAACAGCACCTATGGTACTGCGGTTGATATAACAATTGCCGATGCGAACTTTATCACGGATAGTGTTAATTGTTTCATTAATTCGGCTGTGAATACCAAAAGTAAGGCCGTAACCTGTATTATTGATGGCATCGATTACTCGGTCTAGTTCTTTTGCTTTGTAACGAATAACGTGTAAAAAAGGTCCAAAAACTTCTCCTTTTAAGAGTGTGATTGAATTTATTTCGAAGGCATGTGGAGCAAAGTAATAACCTTTGAGATGAGCAGGTACAGTCAAAGCCTTGATAAGCTTTCCTTCTTGTTGCATAAAATCAACATGAGCGTTGAGTTTTTTAAGCGAAGCCTCATCTATGAGTGGGCCAACATCAGAGGCATAGTGCTGAGGGTGATTGATGCAGAGTTCTTGCATAGCTCCTGCTAGCATGTGCAAGGTTTTATCGGCAATGTCTTCTTGAATGTACAAAACACGTAAGGCAGAACAACGCTGACCAGCACTGATAAAGGCTGAGGCAATGACATCTTTGACCAGTTGTTCAGGCAAGGTTGAGGAATCAGCAATCATGCAATTTTGTCCGCCAGTTTCGGCTATCAATGTGGCTATAGCGCAATTTTCCCGGTTGGCGAGGTTTTTGTTAATGACCTGCGCCGTTTGAGTTGAACCAGTAAAGACAACACCAGTGGTTAAGGGTGATTGGCACAGTGTGTTACCAATTTCAGCGCCAGTGCCAGGAACAAATTGCAAGACTGCTTGCGGAATCCCTGCTTGGTGCATCAGTTTAGCAATATAATAAGCGATAAGAGGTGTCTGTTCTGCAGGTTTGGCAATAACGCAATTTCCTGTGACCAAGGCTGCAACAATTTGTCCAACATAGATTGCCAATGGGAAGTTCCACGGGCTAATACAAACAAAGGTGCCTTTGCCTTCGAGTGTTAAGAAATTGCTTTCTCCTGTTGGCCCTGGCATCTTTAATGCTGATTGCATCTTTTCATTGGCATGGAAGGCGTAATATCGGCAAAAATCAATGGCCTCCTTAAGTTCAGAAATACTGTCATCAAGGCCCTTTCCAGCTTCGTGTCGCAATAAATGCAGAAGCATGTGTTGGTTTTTTTGTAACAAGTCAGCAAAGCCAGTGATAATCAGAGAGCGTTGATAGACTTCAGTTTTATTCCAATCATTAAAGGCCGAGTGGGCATTGTCTAAGGCCAGTAAGGCCTCTGTTTTGCTGGCATCGGTGCAGCTTCCAATAGCAAAGTTCAGATCCGCAGGCGAAAATAACTCTCGGGTTTTTAATGTTCCATGAGCATTAGGAATCAAAGGAGTTGCGGTGATTTTACAGGCTTTTAAGGTTTTTAATTGTTTTTCCAGATCAGACAAGCAAGCTAAATCGGCCAAGTTGAGCCCCATCGAGTTTTTGCGTTCGGGTTGAAAGATATCAACAGGCAATTGAATTTGTGGATGGCGATGATTGCTATGAGCTCGGACAACTTCAATCGGATCTTTGGTGATCTCTTTGATGTCCAATTCTAAGTCAACCAAGCGATTGACAAACGAGGTGTTTGCTCCGTTTTCCAAGAGTCGTCTGACCAAATAAGGCAATAAATCTTCATGACTGCCCACAGGAGCATAAACACGGCATGGAACATTCAGTCCATTCGCATCAATGCTTTGTTGGTGTAAGCTTTGGCCCATGCCATGCAAACGTTGAAATTCATAGCCTAAATTGTCGCCAGCCATGACACGAACCGCAGCCACAGTGTTGGCATTGTGAGTCGCAAATTGTGGATAAAACTTATCACGCTGAGCGAGCAATTTGTTGGCACAAGCCAGATAAGAAATATCGGTATTGACTTTGCGAGTAAACACGGGATAATCGCTTAGGCCTTGTTCTTGCGCACGTTTTATTTCGGTGTCCCAATAAGCGCCTTTGACGAGTCGTAGAGGGATTTTTCTGCCATGTTGCTCAACTAAGCACGCCAAAAAGTCAATCACATCGGTGGCACGTTTTTGAAAAGCCTGAACAACCAGACCCAAACCCTCACAGGCAACATCGCATTGGCTGTAAACTTTCTCAAAGATCAATAGAGAAAGTTCAAGTCGGTCGGCTTCCTCAGCATCGATGGTGAGGGCCACATTCAATTGGCTGGCTTTTTTAACAATTTGCTTTACCTTTGGTAGTAATTCTTTTAAGACGCGATCGACTTGAGAAATCTCGTATCGCGGATGCAAGGCCGATAATTTAATGGAAATACTAGCGGCATCTTCCATTGAGGTTTTAGTATTGAATTGAGCAATAACCTCAATCGCATGCAAATAAGATGAAAGGTAGCGATCAGCATCCTGTTGAGTTAAGGCCGCTTCTCCCAGCATATCAAACGAAAAGCGATAGTCGCGGTGTTTTTTGCCATTCGAGCGTTTAAGAGCTTCTTTGATGGTTTTGCCCATAACAAATTGCTTACCCATAATTTTCATGGCTTGATAGACTCCCGTTCGAACCATGGGTTCTCCTGTTTTGTTCAAGAGCCTATCGAAAATTTTTGAAAAACCTTTTTTGTCTTCATCTATATGTATGATTTTACCCGTAAGCATCAATCCCCATGTTGAGGCATTAACAAACAAGGAGTCGCTTTTGCCTAGGTGTGATTTCCAATCGGCATCCAATAATTTGTCTTTAATAAGCTTTTCGGCGGTTTCTTTGTCTGGAATTCTTAATAAGGCCTCAGCCATACACATTAAAACAATGCCTTCTTTTGAAGAAAGATCGTATTCCTTCATAAAGGCATCCACGCCATCCATTTGATCTATTTTACTGCGCACGTTCTCAACCAATTGGGTGGCAAGTTTTTTAATCGACTGTCTCTGTTCAAACCCAGGGTTGGCTTGTTCTAACAGTTGATTGATGAGTAAGTTTTCGTCGTGAAGAAAACTTTGACTAAGTTTTGCAATTGCGTTATGTTTTTCAGATGTTTTCACTTTGAGAAATCCAAGGTTAACAAAATTGACATTATACCCAAACCTCAGCATAGAAACGCGAATAAAAGTACAAATAATTTCTATTCTTGGACAAGCTCCAGAAGCAAAAAATCAAATCAACAGTGGGTCAGTAGTGCTCTTTTAAGATGCTGAGCTTACGAGTTAAGCAAATAAAAGATAAATAAATCAAGATTCCATGAGACTATTTTAATTGGCTCATGATAAAATGCGCGAAATTGGCCTAAGTGTAATTAATGAAAAAAGAGTAGAGTTATTTCATAATTTAATTAAAATAGTGAGTCGTTTTAGTACTTATAAATCATGAGTTATGAAGGTTACGAGAAAAATTTGAGGGTATAAAATCAATGAATAAAACAACTAAGAATTGGAAGAGTCAATTAAAAAGTAGTCGCCTTGGCTTCTTTATTGCTATTTTCAGTCTAATCACTACCAATTTTGCGCATGCAGAATATGGACTTAATCTAACCAAAGGCGTGACTGCTTTTAGCCATGAGGTTTACGGCTTGCATATGGTCATATTTTGGATATGTGTCGTTATCGCCGTTTTAGTTTTTGTCGCGATGTTCTATTCTATGTATGCACATAGAAAATCCAAAGGAGTCACAGCGGCACAATTTTCTCACAGCACTAAAGCTGAAATAATTTGGACTGTTATTCCTATTTTGATTTTAATTGTCATTGCCATACCATCAACAAGAGCTTTAATAAACATGGAAGCTCCAGTGGATGAAAATGGCGATAAAATTAAAATGGAAATGGCCCTTAAAGTTACAGGGTATCAATGGAAATGGAAATACGATTACCTTGACAACGGCATTTCTTTTTTAAGCACACTGAAAAAAGAAAGCAATATTGCACGCCAGTTAAAATCCAATATTGATCCCAATACAATTGAGAATTATCTGTTAGAAGTGGATAAGCCCTTAGTCATCCCTGTTGATACCAATATCAGAATTTTATTAACAGCCGATGATGTTATTCACTCATGGTGGGTTCCTGCTTTTGGTTGGAAGCGTGATGCCATTCCAGGTTATGTAAATGAGGCGTGGACAAATGTTAAAGAAGTAGGTACTTATCGCGGTCAATGTGCCGAGCTTTGTGGCAAAGATCATGGTTTTATGCCAATTGTCGTTGAAGTTGTATCAAAAGAAGATTACGCCCAGTGGGTTAAGGATCAAACAGGCGAGCAAGAGGCAGAAGAACTAGCGAACACATCGGAATGGACTCAAGCCGATTTAATCACGAAAGGGGAAGAAGTGTATAATGCACAATGTGCTGCTTGCCATCAATCTTCGGGTCAAGGGATGCCACCTGCCTTTCCTGCTTTGGACGGCAGTGCACTTGTAAATGGTGCTTTGGACGAACAAATTAAAACAGTTGTCTTTGGACGAGAAGGCACAGCAATGCAAGCTTTTGGCGGAATGCTGTCAGAAAGTGATATCGCTGCAGCGATCACTTATACAAGAAATGCTTGGTCAAATACGGCTAAAGATGTTGCACAGCCAAATGATGTTAAAAGAATAAAGAATAGTTGAGGGTATAAATAATGAGTCACACAGATACACATGATCATGACGATCATGACCATAAGCCAAAAGGTTTTGTAAAACGTTGGTTAATGACGACCAATCATAAAGATATTGGTACATTATATTTAGTCTTTGCATTAGCCATGTTTATCTTGGGCGGTGCATTGGCAATGATTATTCGATTGGAGCTGTTCCAACCTGGCCTCCAATTTGTACAGCCTGATTTCTTTAATCAGCTAACAACCATGCATGCACTTATTATGGTTTTTGGTGCGGTGATGCCTGCTTTTGTAGGTTTTGCTAACTGGATGATACCTATAATGATTGGTGCTCCAGACATGGCCTTGCCACGCATGAATAACTGGTCCTTTTGGATTTTACCTTTTGCCTTTACCATGTTGGCTTCAACCTTCTTTATGGAAGGTGGAGCTCCAGCTGCAGGTTGGACATTGTACCCACCCTTAGTATTGCAAGGAGGCAAAAATTTAGCCTTTGCCGTTTTCGCGATTCATATGTTGGGTATTTCATCCATTATGGGTGCTATTAATGTTATTGCTACAATTATGAATATGCGTGCGCCAAACATGGGTTATTTAAAAATGCCTCTGTTTGTTTGGACATGGTTAATTACGGCCTTTTTACTTATTGCTGTAATGCCAGTCTTTGCAGGTGCAGTAACCATGTTATTAACAGATCATTATTTCGGCACATCGTTCTTTAATGCTGCAGGTGGTGGTGATCCTGTTATGTTCCAACATATCTTTTGGTTCTTTGGTCATCCTGAAGTTTACATTATGATATTGCCATCTTTTGGTATCATTTCTGAAATCATACCAACGTTTGCTCGTAAACCATTGTTTGGTTATGTTTCAATGGTTTATGCCTCAGCGGCAATTGCCTTTTTATCCTTTATCGTTTGGGCGCATCACATGTTTAGTGTCGGCATGCCTTTTGGTGGTGAGTTGTACTTTATGTATGCAACCATGCTTATTTCAATTCCAACCGGCGTTAAAGTATTCAATTGGGTCTCTACCATGTGGAAAGGAGCAATGACCTTTGAAACACCTATGTTGTTTGCCATCGCGTTTGTTATTTTATTTACCATTGGTGGTTTTTCAGGCTTGATGATGGCGATAGCTCCTGTCGATTTCCAATACCACGATACTTATTTTATCGTTGCTCATTTCCATTACGTGCTTGTCCCAGGTGCAGTTTTTGCAATTATTGCAGGGGTGTATTACTGGATTCCAAAATGGACGGGTAACATGTATTCTGAACGACTAGGGAAAATTCATTTTTGGTGGTCTATGATTTCTGTTAATGTCTTGTTCTTCCCGCAACATTTCTTGGGTCTTGCTGGTATGCCAAGACGAATTCCTGATTATTCAACACAGTTTGCTGAATTCAATATGATTTCTAGCGTAGGTGGATTTGCCTTTGGTTTAGCACAGATATTCTTTATCATTGTTGTTTGGAGAACAATTAAAGGCAAAGGAACTAGCAAAGCAAGTGATAGAGTTTGGGAAGGTGCAAAAGGATTGGAATGGTTTATTCCTTCTCCTGCACCCCATCATACGTTCCAAGATGGCGCTCCTGTTAAAGATGAGCAATTGGCACATGTATCTTCGCATTAAATAAGTTTAGATAAAATAAAGAACATGAGCCATGACATAGAAAAGCAAAGAAAAGCAGCTCGACGCACAGCTATTGGGTTGCTTGTTTTTGCGATTGCTATATTTGCTGTATTTTATGTCCTCAACATAAGATAATTGTGGATAAAACAGTCAAGAAAACCACAGTCGCAGCCGTGCTCATGTTTGGCTTTGCTTTTGCATTAATTCCGTTGTACAACACGTTTTGTGAAATAACAGGTCTTAATGGTAAAACTAGCGGTCAGGTGGCCAAAGATGTTTTAAAGAAACAAGAGGTTGATGAAAATAGAGTTATTACAGTTCAATTTGATGCCAGTGTAAATTCTAAGCTCAATTGGGAGTTTCGGCCTACAGAATTGGATATGCAAGTCATACCAGGTAAGTTATATCATACAGAGTTTTATGCTAAAAATTTATCTGATGTTGCGATAACAGGAAGAGCTACATACAGTGTCACTCCTGGAAAAGCATCCTTGTATTTTAATAAAACAGAGTGTTTCTGTTTTACTGAACAAACATTAAAAGCTCACGAAGAAGTAGTAATGCCAGTCACCTTTATCGTTGATACAAATTTGACAAAAGGTGTTGATATTATGACATTGTCATATATTTTTTATAAGCTTGAGTCATAAACAAATAGTAGAGACCTTTGCCTCATTATGCCAAGGTATCTAGAAAACATAGAATTAGAGAATTAGAGGGTAATATGTCCAACACAAACAAAGATCAGTATTATGTACCGCACCTTGCCAAGTGGCCCATTGTGGGTTCTATCGGCATGACGTTAACAGCAGTGGGAGCTGCTACATTTATGAACAGCGAAACAGCAACAACACCAGTATTGATGTATGTTGGTTTTTCAGTGATAATTTTTATGGTCTTTGGATGGTTTGCTGAAGTCATAAAAGAATCAGAAAGTAACATGTACAATCCTCAGGTTGATAGCTCTTTCCGTATGGGAATGATTTGGTTTATTTTTTCTGAAGTGATGTTTTTTGCCAGTTTCTTTGGCGCGCTTTGGTATGTAAGAAACTTGGCTGTGCCTTGGTTAGGTGGAGAAGGCACTGGTCTGTTTACCAATTTAGAACTTTGGTCAGGATACGAAGCCGTATGGCCAACAAATGGCCCAGGTGATATCGGCGGAAAATTTGAATTGATCGATCCTTATCATTTGCCATTAGTCAACACCATTCTTTTGATGGCTAGCTCAATTACTCTCACTATAGCGCATCATGCCTTGATTGATGGCGCACGTAAAAAAGTTATTTCTTGGTTAATTGCTACTGTAGTTCTTGGTGCGGCTTTCTTATTTTTCCAAGTTGAAGAGTATATGGAAGCTTATCAACACTTGGATTTAACCTTAAAATCAGGAATCTATGGTTCAACCTTCTTTATGTTGACAGGCTTTCACGGAATGCACGTCACCTTGGGAGCTATTATGTTGACCGTGATTACTATTCGAATGATTCGTGGACATTTTAAACCAGAAAGCCATTTTGGTTTTGAAGCGGTGGCTTGGTACTGGCATTTTGTCGATGTTGTTTGGTTAGGATTATTTATCTTTGTTTATATCATTTAGTTGATACCAGTCAAAATTAATGAAAAAAACGTCTCAGTAATGAGGCGTTTTTTTTTGAGCTAGGCTAAAATAACATTAATATGAATACAAAACAAAACAGTGAAAGCCAACTGTATCAAAAAGGTTTGGAGTTTTTCTACAAAGGTCAGTTTAAGGATGGAATGCCCTTATTGATTGAGTCTGCAAAATTGGATTATATCCCTGCTATTAAGGAATTAGGGCTTTGTTTCCTGCATGGAATTAGTGTGAAACAAAACTTAGAAAAAGCCATAATCTATTTTAAGAAATCGATTCAACACCCTGAGTCTCAGTTTGAACTATGCAAAATTTACTTTTTTGGCTATGGTTTAGATCAAGATACAAGCAAGGCTAAAAAACTGCTAATAAAATCTGCAAACAGCCGTTACACGCCCGCATTAAATTTAATGGCTATGTGCTATCAAATAAATGGAGAAATTGAGATGGCGCAATCTTTATTGTCTTTATCGATTGGCCAACAAGACCCTTTTGCAATGCATTTAAAAAAACAATCGTTGTTAGTGGATGCACTCGCATATAAGGAGGCGATAAATTGTTTTGAATGGCCTCAACTTAACTCAGCTTCAACGAATAAAAACACCATTCATAAAGCACCAGAAATATTCACAATAGAAAACTTGCTGTCAGATCTTGAGTGCGAGTATATCAAGTTCATCTCTTCGCCATATATGCGAGAATCCATGATTATTAATCCACAAACAGGCATACGGGAGAAAGACTCTATTAGAACGAGTTATTCAGCAACGATTGATTGGTTAACAGAAGATCCTGCTGTGTTTTTTCTTATGCAAAAGTGCTGTCAATGTTTCCAAGTGGATGTAAGTCAATCCGAGATTCTTCATGTTTTGCATTATTCAATAGGGGAAGAATACAAACCGCATTATGATTTCTTTGGTGGAGTCTCACAGCTCACAAAGTTCAATCCAAATACTCAACGAATAAAAACAATTTGTTTGTATCTCAATGATGTAGAACAAGGCGGGAGCACTACATTTCCAAAATTAAACAAAACAGTAAGCCCTAAAAAGGGTAGGGCTGTTTTTTTTGAAAACATTAATACAGAAAGTAATAAGCCCTATATTGATTCTCTGCATGCAGGAGAACCTGTTGAACAGGGAGAAAAATGGCTAGCCACTTTATGGATAAGAAATAATAACACTAACCGAGGTCCGCATTATGAGTCAATTTAATCCAACAAAAAGTTTACAGGTAGATGGTCGTCCCATCTTTGTTTTTGATGATTTGATAAACAAGTCTGTTATCGGAGAAATTACTAAAGCTTTGAGTGATGCTGCCTTTACTCATACTGAAATTGCCAGGCCTGATGTTGTTGATCATCGGCATTGGGCCTACAATATGCCACTTGAAAAATCAAAACATTTGCCTTTGGTGATTGTTGCTAATCAAGTCATAGATTCATTGTTTAAAGAAAAGTATAAGATTTATAGAAGTTATTGTAATGTGGCAACTCATGGAGATATGCTGTACCCACACACGGATTGTATGCCAAATGCTAAGGAAATGACGGCGCTTTGGTTTGTACAAGACGAATGGAATTATGAATGGGGAGGTGAAACCATATTTTACAACAAAGAAAACGATGCAGAAGTTGTAGTTACGCCAAAGCCAGGAAGGTTAGCAATATTTGATGGCGCCATAAATCATGCAGGAAACGCACCTCATAAAGTCTGTACTAAACCCAGATACACCTTTGCATTAAAGTACGAAAGAGTAAACTCCTAGTACTACAAACAATAAGTATTGTCTAATATTCACCGTAGTTGTGTTGGCTTATTTTTAAAAAGTAAAAAACTCGTTGAGAATATTTTTATTAAATAAAAGCTTGTTATTACTAAGCTTTCG